>Ga0134121_10001690_pt1 | contig 20398 bp, 18 predicted proteins | sample KB301_FD_96463 | JGI IMG/M metagenome (GOLD analysis project Ga0134121, IMG submission 96463) | Terrestrial soil microbial communities without Nitrogen fertilizer from Kellogg Biological Station, Michigan, USA - KB3-0-1 | ecosystem: Environmental > Terrestrial > Soil > Unclassified ... | reverse complement strand
GGGTGGAACTGCGCGAGAAGCGCGCGCTCGACGCCCTGCGACGTCTTGTATCCGGGCCAGAGACGGTTCCGGAAGGACTCGATGACGTGGTCGGTCGCCACGCCCAGGTGCGTCGCCCCCTTCTCGATCATCTCCAGCACGGTGTGCAGCACGCCGGTCACGGCCCCATAGGGCGCCTTACCCTGGTCGAAGTGGCGCCTTCCGTAGTAATGACGAAACAGCTCGTAGGTACCGTCAAGGAGATGGACCATCATGGGACGGTCCGAGTTTACCGCTTCCCGGGGCGCCGCTATACTCGCTTGGCCAAGGCGGGAGGTGAAAGCATGGCCGAGTGCATGAAGGATCTGGCCATCGTTCTGGCCAACCGACCGGGCGCTCTCGCCGAGATGGGAAAGGCTCTGGGCCGCGCCGGAGTCAACGTCGAGGGAGGCGGGGCCTGGGTGGTGGACGGCCGCGGCATCGCCCATTTCCTCTTCGCGGACGGAACCGCCCCGAGGGCGGGAGGTTTCAGAGGTGTGGACCCGCGAGGGTCGATCCTGAGGTCCAGGGCATGGCCAATACGGGCGTAAGAGGCCGACTCGTCTTCGCCGGATCGGATCCGCCCGAGGGCATCAAGGGCGTGACCGTCTCCGCCTACGACATCGATCGGCTGACGGCCGATGAGCACCTGGGAACCGCGGTCACCGCCGACGACGGCACGTTCAACATCACCTATACACCCTTCGCGTATCGAACCTGGTCCAGCACGGCGAACCCCTACATCGAGGTGCGCATCTTCGGGGATGGCCACAGGCTCCTCTGGGCGACTCCCAAACAGGACGAAGTGCAGGTCGACGTGCTCGACGTCGGCACCATTCAGATTCACAAGAACAACTTCCGCGTTCCCGAGAGCGCCACGGTCGAGGAGAAGAGGAACGACCGGAGCTGGCTGGTCACCCACACCTCGCTGGACCCGGCCCGTTTTCTGCCCATCCGATTGTCGGCCGGCAATCAGATCGACTGGCTGGTGGACGGCGCCGCGATGTTTCCTGCCGTCACCGATGCGGTGGCGGCGGCCCGCAGATCGATCAAGCTGGTGAATCTGGGCTTTGCCGTCGATGATCTCTTTTCGAAGTTCGAGTTTCCTCCTGGAAAGGATCACAAGACGGTTGAAGACGGCGACGTCGTCAACGTGCACCGGCTCGAAAGAATCATGGCGCACAAGGCCGACGCCGAAAACGTCCTGGTCCACGTGTTCAGCTGGGATCTCGCGAGCTCGGGAGTCTTTTTGGGCGGCCTGCTCGACGACATCGATCTGGCGGACGAGGTCGAGGAATACTTCGCGAACACGAACGTCTTCACCGACGCGCTGGAGGGTTCCCAGCTCCTGCACATCAAGATGGTCGTGGTCGACGGACAGAAGGCGTTCGTCATTGGCTCCACCATGAAGCAGGGTTATTTCAACGATCAGGAGCACGCGATCCGCGATGCGCGCCACGGTGGACGGCAGCTGATGCACGACGTCAGTCTCTGCGTGACGGGGCCGGCGACCCGTTATGTCGATCAGACGTTCACCACGCTCTGGGGCGCCGGAAGCACCGGCACCTCCGTCGCTCCCGACGAACAGCTTCCCGAGGCCGATACCGAGGTCTCGGTGCAGGTGCTCCGCACGCTGCCGGGGGAGCTGTTCACGAGCGAGACGCCGGATCCCGACACGGAGAATCTCCCGTACGGCGAGCCGGGCATCCTGGAAGCGCATCAGCGCGCGATCATGAAGGCGGAGGAGTACATCTACGTCGAGGACCAGTACTTCACCAGCGACGAGATCGCGACCGCCCTCAAGCTGCGCATGGCCGAAAAGCCGGACCTCGAAGTGATCCTCGTGCTGAACGTCAAGCCGGACATCCCCGGTTATTCGAAGCGGCAGGCGGCGCTCATCAAAGACCTCCGCAAATCCCTCGGCAAGCGACGAAACCGGCTGGGCGTGTTCACCATGTGGAGCAGCGACGCCGACCAATCGACCTACGAGATCGCTCCGATCTACGTCCACGCGAAGCTCACCCTGATCGACGACACGTGGGCGACCGTGGGAACAGCCAACCTCGATGGCGCCTCCCTGAACCAGCGGCAGTGGGGACTGATCCTGGCCGGCGTGTTCGAGCAGTTGTCGTCGCTGAAAAAAGTGCTGGTGACCCTCGGCCGAGGTCCCACGGACCACCGGCTGTTTCTCGCCCCGGCCGTCGCGAAGGTCCAGGAAGGCGATCCTCTCGAAAAGGTGATCTTTGCCCGCGATGAGATGACGAACATGGTGTGGGCCGTCGAAGAGCGGATCCCCGGGGTTCTCGGGAGTGGAGTCGACGGGTTCGAGTCCGCGACCGCATTGTCCAGGTATTTCTCGCAGCGCGCCCCCGCCGATGGCGTCGTCCCGGAGGCGAGCGAGGCCAGCATCCGATATGTTCTGGGCACCAGCGTTCCGGAAAACTGGATCCCCTTCATTGCGAGACACAGACCCGGCTCGCAGAGGCTGATCCGGTTGCAGCGCGCCGCGATGCCGCGCCTGACCGACGCGCTCCCCGCGAGCCGCGTCGAGCCGCGAGGAAGGGTGCTCAGGACCGGGCTGGACGGATTCGACCCGAGGAGGCCTTACTTCCTGCACGAGGAAGAGGTGCCTCGCGCCGGCGCCATCGTGACCCGTGGCTTCCAGCGCGCAAGGTGGTTCGATGGCAAGGTCTACACCTGGATCGGCCGGAGGAAGGAGACCGGCAGAGGGCAGGGCGCCAGCGGGTTGGTGTTCGATCGAGTCGTGCCCCTGCAAACGGAGCCGAACAGACTGTAGGCAGGGACAGCAGAGGTGGGGTGTCAAGGGAGCGGATAGGCGGGGCGTCAAGGGAGCGGAGGAGAGGTCTTGGCGGGGGTAGCGCCAGGAATCGGTCGTTCTGTGCCATACTCAAATCTGAGCCTTCAGTATGCCTCCCGGTGAGCAGACCCCACCCGCGGTGGATGCCAGCCCGCGCATCGGGCCGGAGGACGTGGTACGCGCGGTGCACGACTTCCAGCGCGGATCCGGCCGCGAGAAGAGCTTCGAGGTTCTCTTCCGCCGCTTCCGCCCGCGGATCGAGCGCTTCCTGGCACCGCGGGTTTTTTCTCCCGAGGAGCGGCTCGACCTAACCCAGGCGATCTTCTTGCGGATCTATCAGGGATTGGAGGGCTACCGCGGAGAAGGCTCGCTGGAGGGGTGGGTGCTGCAGATTGCCTGGAACGTCTACCGGAAGTGGCGAGACCGGCAGCCGGGAGGCAGGCACGGAGTCTCGGAGGTCCCCTTCGAGGAAGCCTCCGGGGCTCCGGAGCCGTCGTCGTCGGCCGATTTTCCCTCTCCTTCCGCCGCGGCCTCGCCGCTCGACGGTGTTGTGCGCCAGGAGCGGCTGGAGGCCTTGCGGGAGGCGATCGGAGAACTGGCTCCCAAGCAGCGCCTGTGTATGGAGCTGTACGTCTACCAGGAGCGCAGCGTCCAGGAGATCGCGGCGGCCCTCCGGATCTCTCCGGAAACCGTCAAGGCCCACCTCTTCCAGGCGCGCCAGAGGCTCTCGGACAAGCTGCACCGTACGTTTGGAGCGATAGACTTCTGAAGGGGGCGACGCCGTGGCCGAGAGCTCATCCGACTTCCGCGACACCCTCCTGGAGCTGATCGACATGTCCCCGGAGCCAGTGGACCACCCCTCCCCCGACCAGTGGCTCGCCTACCATCGCGACGAGCTTCCCGCCGACGAGGAGGCGCGTCTCCAGGAGCACCTGGTGCGCTGCCGCGACTGCTTCGACCTGGCTGAGGCCGCGGCAGCATTCACCCAGCCGGACGAGGAGCCGGGAAGAGGCCAGGAGGTCGAGACGGCCGCGCTCTGGCGCCTGCTCCGCCCGCAGCTCGATTCACCCCCCGCCAACGTCCGCGAGATCTCTGCCGTCGCGCCGCCGCGGCCGGCTCGGAAGAGACGTCTTCCTCCCTACGCTCTGGCGGCGTCGTTCTTCGTGGCGCTGGTGGGCATGACGGCCTGGAACCTGCGTCAGCGGAGCGACCTGGAAACGCTGCGGGCGCCGCAGCCCAATACGCCCATCTTCGATTTCTCCGCCGGCGAGCGCGTCCCCACCGGGCGAGAGCTGACCGTGCCGGCCGGACCGCGGATGTTCGTATTTCACCCCGCCGAGGAGCTCCCGGTCTACCGGCTGGTGATCCGCGATGCCGCAACCGGCAGAGAGCTGTTCTCCAACGAGCTGCGGCTCGATCAAAACTTCGCTTTGACCCTCTACCTCCCCGAGCTGCGGCCGGGCCGCTATCGGATGGAGCTTGTGGACGGCTCGGGGGGAAGGGTTCTCGAGAAGCACGCCCTGCGCGTGACCGGAGAGTGAGGACCCTCACCCCCCTCGGCCTCCTCCTGCTCGCGAGCCTCGGCTGCCACGCCCGGGAGACGGCCGCGCCCGCCTGCTATGGATCCCCGACCCTGAAAATCGCCGCTCAACCAGGTGACTATCTCCATGTCGTGGCCGACCAGGAGTCGCGAGACATCGCCCTGACCCTGTTCGATCGTCGAGGCCGGCAGCTCCTCCGGGTCGACAGCCTGACCGCTGCGACTGCCCCTCCCTTTCCGGCTGAGGAGATTCATTGGGTGGCTGACGCCCCGGGCGAGTTGCGGGTCGCGCTGACGCTCCCTGCCGGCGTCCGGGGACCTTGCGGTCTCCGGTTGGCAGAGCGGCGGCGGGCCAACGCGGTGGACCGCCTGCGGACGTTGGCGGAGGCGGAGCTGGCTCGTGCTCACGTGCTGCGCCAGGCCCACAAGCCGGAGCAGTGCCGCGCCGGCATCCCTCTGTACGTGAGCGCAGAGCGCCGGTTCGCGGAGCTCGGCCTGCCGCGGCGCCGGGCCGAGGCCCTCCTCGGGCTCGGGCAGCTCCAGCAAGACCACTTGCAGGATAACGAAGCGGCCCTCCGGACGTTCACCCGGGCGGAGCCCCTGTTCGCCGGCGATCCGGCCTTCGAGGCTCTGGTCCGGCAGCGCCTCGGGAAGCTCCGCAACACCCTCGGTGATCTCGACGGTGCCAGCCGCGAGTACCGGAGGTCCCTGAATCTGTATCGTCAGCTCGGCGCCCGCGCCCGCGAAGCCGAGGTCGCCAGCAGCCTGGGCCTAGCGCTCCAGCTGCGCGGTCACTACGATGAGGCGGCGTCCCTCTTCGACAGCGCGCTCGCCCTCCAGCAGGCGGGAGGCGATCCCATCGAACGGGCCAAAACCTTGCTCAACCGGGGTGAGCTCCACCGGCAATTGGGAGAAACGGACCGCGCCCGCGAGCGGTTCCAGAAGGCGCGCGAGCTTTCCCGCCAAGCGAAGGATCACAATGAAGAGGCTATCGCCCTGGGGGCTCTGGGGCGTCTCGCTCAGGACGCCGGACAGCCCGGCGCGGCCCTGGAGCCTCTCCAGAGAGCCTTGGAGCTGCGACCGCCCGGGAGCCACGGGCGGGCCGTCACGCTGACTACGCTCGGCGTGTCCTATCGCCAGCTCGGCCGGCTGGACGACGCGCGCCGGGCCTACGCAGAGGCCCTGCCGATCTTCCGCAACCTCGGCGACTCCCGCGAAGAGGCCAAATGCCTCCGCAATCTGGGCCAGTTGGAGTCCGCTGCCCGCCGCGACGCGGCCGCCCTCGATGATTTCGATCGCGCCCTCCGGCTGTTCCAGACGCTCGCCGATCCTCCCGAGATGGCCCGGGCCCTGGAGGGCAAGGCCGGGGTGCTTCGCCGCCGCGGCGACCTCGAAGCGGCCCGCGGGCTGATGGAGGAAGCTCTCGAGGCGGTCGAGCAACATCGCTTCAGCCAGACGAGCTACACCACTCGTGCGGAGTTCTTCTCCACCCAACAGGACTTTTATGACTTCCTGGTCGACCTGTTGATGGAAATGCACGGCAAGACGCCCGCCGCCGGTTATGACGCCGCGGCCCTGGAGGTCAGCGAACGGTCGCTCGCGCGCTCGCTGCTCGACGGGTTGGCCGTCACCAGAACGGACCTCCACCTCGGCGGAGCCGTCCCGGAGCTCCACGCCAGCGAGCGGAAGCTCGAGAACGAGATCGACCTCCTGGTCTCCCGCCAGACCCGTCTGATCCAGGACGAGGCCCCCCCGGAGCAATTGCGGCCGGTCGAGACGGAGCTCGAGCGCCGGTGGGACGGGCTCGATCGGGAGCGGGCCAGCCTGCGCGTGGACGATCCCCGCTACGCTGCCCTGGTCCAGCCGCGACCCTGGAGATTCGCCGAGATCCAGCGCGAGCTGCTCGATCGCAATACCCTGCTGCTGGAGTACCGGCTTGGCGAGAAGCGGAGCTTCCTCTGGGCCGTTACGCCCGGTTCTCTGGAGAGTTTCGTGCTTCCCGGGCGCGCCGGCTTCGAAAAGCTGGCGGGCGAGGCCTTTGTCTCCCTCTCTGGGAGCAGCAGCCGTGAGGCCGAGATCTCTGCCGGTCTGCGACTTGCCGAGCTGAGCCGGCTGCTCCTCGGTCCGGTGGCGGCGCTCCTTCCGGGCAAACGCCTGCTGGTCGTGGGAGACGGGATCCTCCAGAGACTGCCCTTCGTCGCTCTGCCGGAGCCGCGGCCCCGTCCGGAATCCGGCGAGCCGTTGGTCACCCATCACGAGATCGTCTCCTTGCCTTCGGTCTCGGTGCTGGGGGAGCTCCGCCGGGAGATCGCCGGCCGGCCGCGGGCACCGAAGACCCTGTGGGTGCTGGCCGATCCCGACTTCGGCCGCTCGTTCGATCAGCTCCCATTCGCCCGGGACGAGGCCGCGGCGATCCTGGCGCTCGTGCCCCCTCCCGAACGCTTCGAAGTCGAGGGCCGGGAGGCGAGCCGCGCGGCGGTCCTGAGCGGCGCCCTGCGGGACTACCGTTTCCTGCACTTCGCCACCCACGGCTCGTTCGCGGCAGCCGATCCAGGCGGCGGTCAGCTGGTGTTGGCCCAGGTCGATCCGCGGGGCCGGCCGGAAGCCAACGGCTTCCTCCACCTCGCCGACATCTATCAAATGGACCTGCGGGCCGACCTCGTGGTGCTGAGCGCCTGCCAGTCGGCCCTGGGCCGCGAGGTGCGGGGCGAAGGGATCATGGGCATGACCCGCGGGTTCTTCTACGCCGGTGCCGAGCGCGTGCTGGTCAGCCTGTGGAACGTCAACGACCAAGTGACCGCCGAGCTGATGCAGCGCTTCTACCACGGGATCCTGGCGGAAGGCCTCTCTCCGGCCGCGGCACTGCGGGTGGCCCAGGACGCGATCCGGCGCCAAGCGCGCTGGCATTCTCCGTACTACTGGGCCGGCTTCACGCTCCATGGAGAATGGCGGGGAGAGCACCCCTGACAAAAGGTTTCCCCCTCTCCCGCTTTGCGGGGGAGGGGGGCAGGGGGAGGGCCTATCACACGAGGAGGTCGAGATCGTCGGTGCACCCCGGAGGCCGGTTGTCCGTTCCGGACGGGTCGTTGACCGTACCGCCTCCGCTGGACGCCACTTCGATGACAGACCGCGGGTTCAGGATGGTGGCGGGTGCCTTGACCCCAGCCTTGGCGTCGCTGGGCTTGGAGGTTCGCGACCGGGTGGAATTTTTTCTGAGCATGGTCTTCTCCTTTCGGTTGGTGTGGTAGCTCGACAAACCTGATAGATCTCCGGTTGGCGACTCGGGTTTAGCTCATCAGCTCTCCACGGCAAAAAGATGACCGTCGGTCGCCCGGAGATAGAGCACAGGCGTGCCCCACTCCGGATTGCGCTCGGCGGCGAGCGCTCTGCGCACCTCGCCGACGCAGGCGTCGACCGGCAAGCCCGCGGCGAGCGATCGGTAGAATTTCTCGGCGAAGCTGCAGGCCGTCTCGTCCATGACCTCCGACTGCATGGCGATCACCGCCGGCACGCCGTGCTGGACGATCACTTGCGCTGTGCCGGCAAAGGTGTTCTCGCGAGAGGAGCGGGCGCCGTTGCAGGCGTTGAGCACGGCCAGGCGCAGCGACGGGTGGTCCTGGAGGAGGTAGGCGAGGCTCGGCCCTCCCACGGGAACGCCCTTGCCGTCCTCGTCCTCGAACACCAGCACACCCTCTCCGCGCAGCTCGCTGAAGCCGCCATGGCCGACGAAATGGAGGACGTGGACCGGCTGTCCGGTCCGCAACCGCTCCTCCAGGGCTGCGGGGGTGGCGCGCTCCAGCCGTTCGAGCTCGATCAGGCGGCTCTTGAGGAGCGGCTCCAGGGCGACACGGAGCCGCCGCCACTCCTCGTCCGCCTCGGCGAGCTCCCGGTAGCCCTGCGGAGTCGAGATCACGGCGAGCACCCGCAGCGGCGGCTCGACCATCAATGTGCCGAGAGCCTCGCTCAGCTCCAGATAGCGAATCACCGGGGTGCGGCCGGAGAGCGCCAGAAACCCCCGGCTCTCGGAGTCGTACAGGTATTCCCAGGGCAGCCCCGCGAGTTGGGGCACGTCGTTCAAGCGCAGGCGGATGCGCATCCCCGGTCCGCCCCGCGCCTTGGCGAGACAACCCTGGAAGGCCTTAAGCAGCTCGCCCTGGAAGACTGTACGGAACAGCTCGCCACCAGCCTGCTCCGGGCTGGCGCCGTCGACCGTGTCCGCTGCATTGGATCCGCCCCGGCGCGGGGCGGCGCCTGCGAAGCAGTAGAGATCCCCACCCGCCAGGGCAGGGGGGAGGGAGAAGAGCTCCGTGGCCTCGAAGCCCGCGGCGCCGCTCCAGGCTTTGACGCGGTAGAGGCCCTCGGATTTCTGATCGATCCAGACGTCGAAGTCGAGATAATCCTTTGAAGGAGGCGGAGCTTGCGGTCTCGCCGGGATCATCAGAAGGCCCGCGACCGTTCCGGTGCTCCCCAGAGTCAGGAGATAGGAGAGCGCCAGACCGAGCTCGACAGCCCAGAGGCCGTTCCAGCACGACCGGAAATTGCTGGGGTGGAGGCCCATCTCCTGGATACAGAGCGCGTTGTCCAGGGAGCACTCGCAGACCCCTGACCGCGACCAGCCGACGAGAAAAGTCATGCTGCGGACGCCGTCATAGCGGACCGGGACCGCGAACGCCAGATACAGCCCGAGCAGCAGGATCGTGCCGACCGCCCACGCGGCGAGGACGATCCGCAGCCGCCGCCGGCGGACGGCATCCCTGGCCGTGTCGGCGAGGCCGGCGAAATGCATCGAGGCGCCCAGGGCAGCCAGGCCGCCGGCGAGAGTCGAAAGCGGCACGAATTGGAACCGCACGGCCTGCAGCTCGCCGTCGAGCAACGCGCCGGCGACCCTGGCCAGGGCCAGCCCCAGGCCCGCACCGATCACAAAAATCCAGACGCGCCGTTTCACGGGTGGCACTCTTTCTCGCTGGCGACGTGTTGGCAGTACTGGTCCTTGAACCGGCAACAGAAGAAGCTGCTACCGTTGACCAGGTCCAGCTGCTCGCTCGCCACCTGAGCCGCCGGAGCACCGGCCTGGCTGGGATACGCGATCAACTCGGTCACCGATCCTTTGGGCAAGGCGGCGAGGTAGGAGTAGAGGCCGCGCAGGACATGCTCCTCCTTGCCGTTGGTCTTGATGATGATCGGTTTTGGCGAAGACCCTTTGATCTGGCCTTGCGTCCAGAAGCGGAACGTCGCCCTCTGGGCCGGCGTGCTGCCGACCCAGAGCTTCACCTCCAGATCGTCGTGCGAGGCGAGGAAGAAGAGGCGGTCGACCGCCTCTTCCAACTGGTCCAGGAGCCGGTCGGATGCATCGGCGGGGACCGCCTGTGTTTTCGGCGCCTGTGTTTTCGTCTTCGGTGGCGTGGAATTCTTTGCCGGCAACGGGAGCCACTCGAGACTGGCGACCACAGCCACTGCGCGCGGGGTGGAGACGCCGGGGAGTGACGCGGCTTGGACTGGTAACGTCTTGAGCTGGTCCTGAATGTTCTGCACCTTCTGAGCCGACCAGGCGAGCAGGCCCGCAAGCTCCGGCTTCCCGATCTCCTCGATCGCCTGATCGAGATCCGTCCCAGTGCGGGTGATGAGGTCAGAAACTTCTTGGACGGGATGGACCTTCACGCCGCCTGGACCCGTCAGGGTGGGCAACACGCGCCGGTTTTCGGCGAGCCTCGTTTGAACGACCTGGACCTTCAGGGTGAGCGCCTGAGAGAGTTCTTTGGTGTGAGATTTGTAGCCCACATCGAACGGGCCGACATGAATGGTCCAACCGCCGGCGTCAAGACCGGTCGCGCAAAGAATGCTGGCCAGCAGGATCGCGGCGATTCGGGTGCGCGCCGCGGGGAATCGATCGGTTTTCATGCTGCACCTCCTGATCCATTGCAGGCGACCCGAACGGCGGGATCGCCGATGATCGTGTAGTTGCGGGCGTCGTGGCTCGCGGTCCAGAGGTCGGCGATCAACGTCTCGTCGAGCTTCTTGCCGAACCCCAGCGACTCCACCTCCGCGGCGAGATCAGAGGCGAGCTCGGCGTACCGCTGGTTGAAGACCTCCAGCGCCCAGCCCACCGGCTTGCCATCGAGCAGGCGCCGGACGGTGCTCTCGAAGGACGTGATCTGCGGCCCGGCATCGGGCCAGACGAGGGAAAAGCCCCAGGCCCGCTCCACATGGCCGATGACCGCCAGCGCTCCGCCTTTCGGATGGCTGAGCAACCGCTGCGGCAGGCGGCCGAGGAACGCTCCGGACGAGAGAGCGCGGCGTGGGCCCTGGCCTTTGCGAGTGAAGTCGTCCCAGCGCGGCGTGCCGGCGCCGAAACAGGCGTAGCAGAAGGCGACGAGACCGTGCACGTCGGCCTGGCCTCCGACGTCCTCGGCCGCGAAGTAGTGCTCGCGGTCGAGGGCGCCGGAGCCCGGGCCGGGCCAGTCCTGGCAGACCAGAGCCCCCTGCCGGTCTCTCTGCTCGGGATCGCCGGCGTCGAAGCCCAGGCCGTGGCAGGCGGCGAAGAGGAACGCCGGCGCCTCTTCGAGCAGACCGCCGAGCCGGCCGCGGGTCGCCTCGGTCCCGACCACGGTCTCGACGTTCCAGCCTGGCTTGTCACGCCGCGCCCCGGCCGCGACCGGCTGTGTCAGGTGCGCGTTGGTCGACCCGGTCACCGGGTCTCCCGGATTGGAGGGGGCGAAGAAGCAGGCCCGCGGGCGTCGCCCGGTGCCGCCGGTCTCGGCTGCGACCACGCTCTCGGCATAGCGCCGGTAGTCTTCGAGCTCATCGAAGCACAGGCGGCCGACGGCGTACTGGACGTCGAGCTGGTACTGGAACGAGAAGGGGATCGCCTCCGGGTCGCCGACCAGGAGGAGGTAATAAGGAACCTTCTCTGGATCGGCCGGTCCGGGGCCGGCGCCGTGGCGGGCGAGGAAGGCGACCTTGCTCTCGCCCTCGCGATAGCCGTCGTCACCCGAAAATTCGCGGAAGAAGCGCTCCTTCCGCTTGCCGGCCTGAGCCCGCCGGAGGTCGAGGAGCGGAGCGAGAGCTTCGCGCAGGGCCGCGGAATCCACCGAGCTCGGAAAGATCACACCCCAGCCGGCCTCGTCGACCTTGCAGGGATCGAGGCCCTCCTTGAGCCCCCGCCGCGCCTTGCCCTCCCCGCGCGCCACCCAGGCCTGAAGCTCGCGCACACGCGCCGGTTCAGCCGTGGCGCCGCAGGCGAGGTCGGAAATGTGCCGCGCCGATGCGGGAGGAAGAAGATAGCCACCATTCCTGCCGTCAATGCCGTTGAAGCAGAGCATCGCCTCCTCGGGGCGGGCGTGGCGTGGCAGTGGGTTGGGCATCGGCAATTCCTTTCATTCCGTCGGCGTGGGCACCGGGCGTCATTCATCCTTCCTAGATCCGCGATCGCGAGAGCTGGTGTAGTGCGAGCGGTACCTCAATTGGCGATGCCCGCCGGTGAATAGTTACGGTGGCTCGAAGGAAAAGTTTGTCAGGCCGCCGAGAAAATCTAATGAGCATTACGGTATATCTCGATAGAGATTTCCCAAGCCCCCGCAAAGAGTCGATGTCTTGCGAGCGGCACTAAACCGGCGGGGCGCTTCCGAGATCTATCTGCGGCAGGCCAGGACCGGATGAGCCTGTGCTCCCGGTCTCAAACCGTGAATCAATCTGAAAGGAGACATCGATGCCAATCCGTGCACGTGGCGTGCTTGTCCGCCTTGCCTGCCTCACCGTCCTCGTGTTCGCTTCGCCTCGGAGCTTCGCCCAATCGAACTGCACAACGTTCAATGGCGGTACGCTCGAAAACTGGACAACCACCAATACATCCTCATCCACCATCGAGACTCGCGGCCACGGCGATTCCTATGTCGAGCTCAAAGACGGATCTGGACCTTCCGTCCTGTCTGCTCCGGCCAGCCTGCTCGGCAACTTGGCCGAGAAGATCGGATGTGGCCAGCTCTGTTTCGACGTGAATCTTTTCAAGAACGGCTCGGACGCACCGTCGGTTCTGCACGCGTACATCACCCTTGAATCGGGCTTGAGCACGGCCACCTTCTCGGCGAGCCAGGGAATTTCTGTCGGGAGCGGCTGGCAGACAGTGTGTGCTCCGATCGCCTTGACGAGCCCGAATCCAGGTCCGCCGACAAGCCCGAACGGAACCTGGACCGTCAACCCGCTAGGCTCCTGGAATACATTGATCACGAACGTCACCGCCCTCAAGCTCCCCGTCGATTTTGGGAGCTCGTTCCAGGACGAGGTCGTTGGATACGACAACATCTGTTTCCGGCCCGGCACCTGCGCGACGGCAAACTTCACCTTCACCAAGGCGTGTGCAGGGGATCCGCTGCAGTTTACGGACGCTTCGACCGGGGCCGGCAGTTACTCCTGGACATTCTCCGGAGGAAACCCGGCGGCCTCCACAGCCCAGAACCCGACGTCCACATTCGGCGCTGGGACTCACAACGTCAAGCTCTGCATCAACGGTGGCAGCCAGCCTCCGCTTTGTATGACAAAAACGGTTGTGATCACGCCGAAGCCTGCGCCTCCGGTCATCAACGGACCGGTTACGGCCTGCAACGCACCGGCCACCTACTGCGTCAACCCTGTCGATCCGAACGTGACCTCCTACAACTGGACCGTGTCACCTCCCAGCACCATCGTCGGCAGCCCGACGGGATCCTGCGTCCAGGTCAATTGGAGCCCGCCGGGAGCCGGCGGATGGGTGGGGGTCAAGGCCACCAACAAGGAGGGCTGCTCTAGCTCAACGCGCGTGGAGGTGAAACCCTGCACCAGCTCGCTCGCGGAGTGCTGCCAGTGCAACGAGCTGAGCGTCAAGAACGAGAAACTGAGCGGCTCGACTTTCACCGCCTCGGTCACCGCCGCGCCGATGCCGATCACTCGCGTGGCCGTGGACTTGATCTCCACCACGGTGGCACCGTTTGGTTTCGGCTGCGGCACCGCCGGCCCGCGCGACAGCTCGATCCTCACATCGGGGTCTTCGCTGCCGCCGCTTGCGAATGTAGGCCAACCGGTGACCCCTGGTCGTGAGATCCTCTTCGGTACCAACACGCCGGCTCCGCTGGTCAACGCACCGCTCACCCTCAATCTGCAGCTTCCCGGAATTTCGGGAGGATTTTGGTGCGGTGACTTCCTGAGGTTCTGTCTCAAATATTACTTCACCGGCCGCGACTGCAAATCCTGCGAGCTGATCGAGTGCTACGGTCCGTACAAGCGCGGCGGCATCATCATCGACGACGCGCTCGACAACGTGGTTTCTAACCAGCGGTTCAATCCACAGGTCAAGGTGCTGGGCAGCGACGGGACGTTGAACCCGGCCCCTAGCGGCAAGGCGCTGTTGCGCCTCAAACCGGGCACCGGCGCGCCGGGCGCGCAGCTCCTCGGCCGCACGCAGGCTGAGTTGGTACGCGGCGCCGCTACCTTCAGCGGCCTCGCCATTGATAAGCCGGGCGAGGGCTATGTTCTCGAGTTGCTGGTGGGCAACAGCGGCGAGGCCGTGGCCGAAAGCGAGCCGTTCAACGTGCGGCCGGGGAGTTAGGAAGATCGATCCAGCCTCAGACCTCAAAGGAGAAAGACCATGCGAAAGATTCTGGTGCTTTTCGTTCTCGTGCTCGCCAGCGCCTGGGCCGCGCCCTCTCGCGCGGATTGTCCCGGGACCTGGGGCTGTGAAATCAGCAAATGCCCCGATGGCTCGAAGAAGGTGAAACCCGGACAATCGATCCAGCAGGCGATCAATACCGCACCCGCCACCGGTGCGAGCATCTGCGTTTTGCCGGGGACCTACACGGGATTGCTCGACTTCAAGGGCAAGCCGATCAACCTCGTTTCCTCGAACGGCCCGATCTTCACGTTCCTCAATGGTGGCGGCGCCGGGCCGGTGGTGACGTTCTCGACGGCCGAAGGCAAGGACAGCATCCTCGACGGCTTCACGGTCCGCAACGGCAAGGCTCCTTACGGCGCCGGCGTCTATATCAAGGAAGCGTCCCCCACGATCCGGAACTCCATCCTGACCGGGAACACGGCGACCGGACAGTTCGGAAGGGGAGGCGGGATCGGGGTCACCGGAGTGTGGGCCCACCCGTTCATTACCTGCACAAAGTTCCTGGGGAATACGGCGGATTATGCCGGCGGTGGGCTGGCGAGCACCCACTCCGCCAATCCGTACCTGCGGTCGAACCTCTTCGGGGCGAATCGTGCCTCGTACGGCGGTGCGATCAGTGTCGCCTGGAGCGGCCGCCTCGACCTCGGCTGGACCCACCTTCTCGCGAACCAGGCGAGCGGTGACGGCGGCGGGATTCACGCTGACGTTCCGTATGGCAACGTCTTGGTCCGCCAAACCTGGTTCAACGGCAATAGAGCCGGCGGTTATGGCGGCGGCATGGCGGTGATAGGGGCGCTGGATGAGAGGGAAGGGATTGAGTGGGTTCCGGCAGGGCCGGCGGAGGTCGTCAACTCCACGTTCGATGGCAATCAGGCGACCGAAGGCGGTGGCATTGCGGCCGGCTACGGCAGCATGGTGAACGTTTCGAGCACACTGTTCGTCCGCAACACGACCACCAACCCGGGGAGCGCGGCGTTGGTCAACGCCCAGGGCTCCAACACGTCGGTGATGAACCACTACAACGGTTTCTTCGACAACACGGTCCAGGATTACACGAACACCTACGGGGATCTGGGGCTGCTGATCCCAGGGGCTGACCCGCTCGGAGGCTCCTGCTGTCCGCCTCCAGGCTCGCCGGCGATCAACGCCGGTATTCCGGACTATCATTTCGATGATGCCGACGGGTCGCCCAACGACATCGGCGCCTGCGGCGGTCCGGCGCTCTCGACATTTGGGCCCATGAAATAACCTAGAATTCCCGGCCGCCTCTGTGGGGGCCGGCTCCGGTTGAACACCTCCAAGGAGAAGACTATGCGAAAATTGTCAGCCGCCGTCTGTACGTTCCTGACTGTCGTAGCCGGGCTGCTCACCGATGCTCCGGCGCAGGCCCAATTGAAAACCATCCCAACGGATCAAATACTGCCCCAGATCACCAATACTTACGCAGCAAAGTTCATCTGCGGCGTGCAGCAGGACCGTGACATCACTCACGTCCTCGATGCCCAGGCTGGTCGTTATTCCACGAAGATCAACGTACACAACAACACAGGGGTCAGAATCAATTTCCGCAAGAAGATCATCCTCCTCCGCGGCGGAGAGGTCCCGACCAACCCTACCGACAACAAGCCCTTGGAGAGACTGGACGAGGATCAAGCGATGGAGGTCGTCTGCCTGGACATCTACAAGCTCCTCAATATTCCTCTAGTGAACGGCCAGATTCCCCGCTATATCGAGGGATTTGTGATCCTCGAAGTGTATCACGAGCCCAAGACTCTGATGCCGCCGGCAGATCCGCTGGACGTGGAAGGCATCTATACATATAGAGGTGAGATGCCAGGGACACCCATAGCAGGCCCCAGCGACTCCGGTGTCAGCATTGACGTCGTGGTTTTTCCTGCGAAAAGCAACGGACATCCTTTGCACTCAACTGTACCTCCGATTTCCGCGCGATATGGTACTCAACAGGAATGCGAGAAACAAGAAAACCGGTCCTGTAAGTTCCTGTACGCTGGTACCGACACCGCGGGCTGGTATGCAGACTAATGTGGTCACAAACCATGGAAGGATAAAATCATGCGAAAAGTACTTGCCGCCGCGTTATGCCTGTTATTCGTTCTGCCAGGCGCCGTGAAGGCGGGCCCTCTCATCATAGCGACCAGTATCGTTCCCGGGTGCTCCGGCAACGTGGCGAGCTTGACCGTCACCCTTAACCCGACAACATATAATTTCTACGGCGACGGACTGTATTACCACTTCGATCCGCCTTCGGCCGGAACGCTTGCCGCAGTTCTGGGCAATCCGGCCGAAGTGCAGATTCCGCCGGCGCTGGTTGCGGGGTCTTCCCATACGTTGTTGATTACGACCTCCGCGGCCTCGACAGGGGGAAGCACGTCACAAAACTACCCGATCACCGTACCGGCCTGCGGCTCGACCGCCAACAGCAAAGGCATGACCTGGAAGCTCCTCGCGACGAACTCACCGACCGGGACGATCAGCGTCGGCTGTGGAAATAGCTGCGGCGCAATCCACGGTGACACTCCATGCACGACGGCATTGCCACTCCTTTGCATCAAGAAGACCGGAGCGGGGTTCCCCCTTCCTCGTCCTGCGAGCGTGAGCCCGTCCAACCAGTACAATCTATGGTCCGGCGGTATCGTCGGGACGACGAGCCCCATGGTGCCTCCCACGACGCTGATCGGGGCGGATGCTCAGTGCGCCGGCGCCTTCGGCGCAGGTTGGCGCGTCGCGGAGTTTCACGATGGCTGGGGCTGGGGCTTCCAGGCGTACGGCGGCCTCGGAAATCCGACCGCGCGCTTCTGGGTTCACATCAATGACCAGTCCGGAGCGACCTGCTGGCACTAGCCGGCTAGATAGATACGAGCCATCTGGCCCCCGGAAGGAGAAGCCACCCGGCTCGAGAGCCGAGCCACCCGGCCCGGGAGGAGCAGCCATTCGGCCCGAGAGGAGAGCCACCTGGCCCGGGAGCTAGGTGATCCGGCCCGAGAGGAGAGCGACTTGGCCCCGGAGGAGAGGAGCCCGGCCCGGGAGCCAGGTGGCTCGGCCCGAGAGGAAAGCGACCTGGCCCGGGAGGAGACCCATCTGGCTCGCGGGCCGAATGGCCCGGCCGGGGACCGAGGTCAGCGGAATGGCCTCCCCTCTCCCGGGGCGGGTGTGCGTATGGGAGAGGGGGGGTGGAGGGGGCTCCTAGTTGAAGAAGTCGTCTTCCGAGGTCGACGCCGCTGCCGCCACCTGCTCGTCCATCCACTTCTGGAACTCGGCCGGCTCTTGGATGGTCACGAAGCCGCGCATGCGGTAGTGGCCGAGGCCGCAGAGCTGGGCGCAGGCGATCTCGTAGGTGAAGTTGGGATTGCCGAGGCGCTGCCGCATCTGGGCCGTGGTGACCGTGGGCACCCACCAGACCGGGATGGTGATCCCCGGCACGGCGTCCTGCTTGATGCGGAACTCGGGGACGTTGAAGCTGTGAATCACGTCCTTGCTGTTGAGATAGACGATCACCGGCTTGCCCACCGGCAGGTTGAGCTGGTTGACCGTGGTGACGTCATCCTTCGCCGCGGGATCGCTCCGGTCGAGGCCCAGCGGATTGCTCTGCAGGTCGATCTTGTCGATCGAGGTGCGGCCGAAGACGCCGTCCGGGCCGGGATAGTGGACGTTCCAGGCGAACTGCTCGCCGGTCAGACGGACTCTGATCGCATCCTTCTCCGGCGGGAACTTGTCGACGCGCGCAGCCCACAGCGGGATCGAAAGCCCGATCAGCAGGATGGCCTCGGCCAACGCCACAGCTCCCTCCAGCCAGCTCGAAGCGTGGCTGGTCACGCCGGTATAGTTCGCGACCGGGTTCTTCGAGCGGCGGAAGCGCCAGAGAGCGATCACGAAAAAGGCGATCCAGCCGACGAACAGAATCGCCATCAGCCAATGCACCCAGTTGAGAGCGCTGTCGATCTGGGCGCCGTGCGCCGAGGCGTTCAAGGGAAGCCACCGTTCCATCATGTCGAAGAGCTCCGCTGGAATTGGGCCCACTCCGAGGCGATCTGCTCGATCTCGGTCTGTCGAGCACGGTTACGCAGGTAGAAGAAGAATCTCGCGAAGGCACCGAGCACGGCCGCGGTGACCGCGAGAAGCAGGAAGATCCCGAGGCGTGCCCCGCTGATGAGCGGAGAGCCGGTATCCACCGTGCCGTAGCAGGCGGAGCAGGCCGCAGCAGGGACGGCGCCCAAGACGCCGAGGAGGAGCGCCACCGCACCCACCACCACACGGCCCCGCGTCATCGCTGTCTCCTCGCGAAGCGGAGGAACCAGGCCTCGTAGAAGATCAGCCCCAGGCCGACGGCGAAGGCGCCGAAGCCGCCGAGGAAGCGCGGCGTTCCCGTGAGCCCGGAACGGCCCAGAACCCAGGCGCCTACGAGGAACGACAGCGCGACCGCGCAGGCGATGAAGACAACGTGAAACTTCTTGAGGTCCATAGATGCAACCAGCTGCGATCAGTTGTGGATCGGATCGAAATGTGTCCACAGCGGCAGCAGCAGCACTGCGAAGAAGCAGGTGATGGTGAACCCGAGCACCCAATAGATCAGCTTCCGTTCGGAGATCAGGTGCATGAAATAGCTCGCGACGAGCCCGCCCTTGATCGAGGCCACGATCAGGGCGACCGTGACGGCAGCGGGGACCGGCAGGTGGAACCGCGAGATCGTCACCGTGATGATGGTGAGAGCCATCAAGGTGACGAAGACGAGGATGTACGTCCTGACTTGACGGTCGATGTCGGCGTGGTCGTTGTGATCACCCATGGCGCAGGCTCCTGAAATCTCTAGAGCAGGTAGAGAACCGGGAAAAGGAAGATCCAGACCAGATCGACGAAGTGCCAGAAGAGTCCCGAGTTCTCCACCCGGTTGGTGAAGTGCTCGGGATCGGTTTTCCAGAGCTTGGCGCCCGGTCCCCAAAGGTAGCCGTTGACCACCATGCCCCCGATGACGTGCAGCCCGTGGAGACCGGTGAGCGTGAAGTAGATCGCCAGGAAGGTGTTCTTGCTCGGCAGCAGGCCGTGATGGAACTTGGCCGAGTACTCGAAGTACTTGATGGTCAGGAACACGAACCCGGCGAGGATCGTCAAACCCTGGAACAGGCGGAACTTGCCGAAGTCGTTGCGCTTGAGCGACGCCCAGGCCATCACCATCGTGACGCTGGAGGTGATCAGCACCACGGTGTTGATCGTGGCGAGCGGCACGTTGAGGATCGAGTCGCCGCGCGGCCAGACCGTGGCGCCGATGCGCATCATCAGATAGCTGGCGAACAGGGCCCCGAAGAGCATGACCTCGGAGGCGAGGAACAGCCAGATGCCGATCTTGCCGTTGTTGAGCCCGGTGTCGGGCCGCTCTGCGACGGTAAAAGGAATGTCCATGGCCTTCTCTCCTCAGCCCGCCTGCTGTGCCGACTGTGCCGACAGGAACTGCGGCGTGAAGTCCGTGGGGTGTCCCGGCACGCTGTACTCGTAGGGTCCGCGGTACGCCTCGGGAACCTTGGGGAAGTTGCCGTGCGGCGGAGGCGAGGGCGCCGCCCACTCCAGGGTCGTCGCCTCCCAGGGGTTGTCTCCCACCTTCTCGCCGCGCTTGATGCTCATGAAGAAGTTGATGATGAAGGGGATCTGCGCGAGCGCCAGGCACCACGCCGAGATCGACATGAACACGTTCCAGTGGATGACGCCCTTGGCGAAGTCGTAGGAGGCGCCGCCGTCGTAGAGGCGGCGCGACACTCCGGCAAAGCCCTGGATGAACATCGGCATGAAGACGCCGTTGATGAACACCAGCGAAGGCCAGAAATGGAGCTTGCCCAGGCGCTCGCTCATCTTGCGTCCGGTAGCCTTGGGGAACCAGTAGTAGATCCCGGCGAAGAGCGCGAAGAGAGTGCCCGGCGCCACCACGTAGTGGAAGTGACCGATCACATAGTAGGTGTCGTGGAGCGGGATGTCGGCGGCCGAGAGCCCCAGCGGCAGGCCGGTCAGGCCGCCGATGCCGAACATCGGCAGGAAGGCGAGCGCGAAGAGCATCGGCGTGGTGAAGCGGATCGAGCCGCCCCACAGCGAGAGGAGCAGCGAGGAGAGTAGCACCACCGAGGGGATCGAAATGATCATCGTGGTGGTCTGGAAGAAGGCCGCCATCGTCGTACCCATGCCGGTGAAGAACATGTGGTGCGCCCAGACCACGAACGACATGAAGCCCAGGAACCACAGCGAGTAGACCATCATCTTGTAGCCGAAGAGCGGCTTCCTGGTGTTGTTGGCGATCACTTCCGACACGATCCCGAAGGCCGGCAGGATCAGCACGTAGACCTCGGGGTGGGCGAGGAACCAGAAGAGGTGCTGCCACAAG
>Ga0134121_10001686_pt1 | contig 20415 bp, 15 predicted proteins | sample KB301_FD_96463 | JGI IMG/M metagenome (GOLD analysis project Ga0134121, IMG submission 96463) | Terrestrial soil microbial communities without Nitrogen fertilizer from Kellogg Biological Station, Michigan, USA - KB3-0-1 | ecosystem: Environmental > Terrestrial > Soil > Unclassified ... | reverse complement strand
TGCCCGCTTGCTGTTCGTTGTCTCCCCGCATTCGGTTCCTCCGTTGTTAGCGTTGAACCCAGATTATAGTTGACCGTGATCTACTCGCGGGAAGATTGTTTAGTTTTTCAGCAGCCTGCTAGGACTCGTCGTAGGCTTTCAGCGCCGGAACACTCACGAATTCATCCTTCTCGATTATGTAGGCCGTGAGGTGGTGACCGTAGACGCAACCCGTGTCCAATCCGATCGCCTTTGGACCACGGCGAGGCTCGGGCGCGGGCCAGTGTCCAAACAGCACCGTCTTTTCACCCTGATACACGTGATACCACGGCGTTCCCTCATCACTTTCACGGTCCGATCCGAGAGTGCGCATGCGCGTCAAATCACCCGTAGTCTGCGAATGTAGCGCGACCTGCGGCCTGATGCCGGCGTGAACAACGAGGTGATTTTCAAGCTCGATCATAAACGGCAACGAGTTGAGGAAGATCAAAAACGTATCGCGATCGGCTTTCAGCTCTTTGTTGGTCTCCTTTTGCGCCCCCTTGAGCTCGATCTCTTCGCCGTTCCAGCGCCGTCGCAACATGAGGTCATGATTTCCCATCACGGTGCTGAAGCGCTTGTCAGCGATGAAAAGCTCGAGCACTTCGCGACTCTTCGGCCCTTTCGTGATGAGATCGCCGACGGCTATCACCCGATCGTCATCCTGCAGCTCGACCTCATCGATAAGCGCCATCAATTCATCGTAACAACCGTGAATGTCGCCTACTACAATCGTGCGCGAACCCATCTCAAACTCTCCGTTCCGTTCCGGGATTTAACATTGCATTCATATCACATAGCATCACAGATCTTAAACGTCTGCCTGAGTTTACAAATTGTTCACAAGTCGATCACGGTGCGTTAACGGCCAATCACTAGCTTTCGGGCAAACTCCTGAAAGGATGATTGCCTATGTTACGTGTTCTGGCGACGGCGCTGGTAATCAGCGATAACGATCTGAACCCCGCGCTCGCCACTCAGATCTACGCCTTCGCAATCGACCCATCGCTGCTCAATTTCCAACAGCAATTCCTCCCCGGCCCCCTCTTCCCACCAGGACAGGTCAAAAAGGCACTTCGTTAATTTGGGATTTCTCTGCGGCCCTCTGCGTATCTTTGCGTTCTCTACGTTAACGTCCTATTTCAACGCAGAGGGCCGCAGATGGCCGCAGAGGGCCGCAGAGACTTTCAAATTAAGGTGTGTTCTAATTAGCGACCATGACGCAAAAAGAGAAAGCCGAGTTGTTCAAAAGTCTCCACGTAAAAGGCACGCCCGTAATCCTCTTCAACATCTGGGACGCCGGCAGCGCGCGAACGTTGGAACAAGCTGGTGCAAAAGCTATCGCGACCGGCAGTTGGTCAGTCGCTGCAGCGTACGGTTTCGAAGATGGCGAGACGATTCCACTGCCACTGGTCCTCGCAAATACCAAACGAATCGTCGAGAGTGTGGCCCTGCCAGTCACGCTCGACTTTGAGACCGGATATGCGACTGACATTCCCGCTCTAAAAGACAACATCCGTAACGTGATCGCTGCCGGTGCGATCGGGATCAACTTCGAGGATCGAATCATCGGCGAAAAGGAATTGCACACGATCGACGATCAATCAGCGCGCGTCAAAGCGATTCGTGGAGCCGCTGAAGAATCTTCGATTCCGCTCTTCATCAACGCCCGCACCGATGTCTTTCTCAAGACTTATCCAGCCCAGCACAACGAGAGCGAATTAGAGGAGGCTTTGCGACGCGCCGACGCTTATGCCGAAGCCGGCGCGAGTGGACTGTTTGCTCCAGGACTACGAGCTCCTGATCTGATCAGGAAACTGTGCGATCGTTCGCCGCTCCCGGTAAACATCCTCGCACTGCCAGACACTCCACCAGCAAAGACAATGGCCCAACTAGGCGTCGCGAGAATCAGTCACGGCGCGGCCCCGTATCGCCAGATGTCCGCCGCACTGAAAGAGGCGGCGCAAAGAGCGTTTGCCGAGGCCTGATCTCGAAAACATTCCTCGCAGCTTTCTCATATACATAGTGAAGGGAGAAGTCTGCCATGAGCACGGCTATCCAACCGAAAGAGAAAGCGCTCGTATTCATTTCTTACGCCCGTGAAGACGAGGTGTTTGTGGATGAACTCGTGAAGAAGCTTGGCCAGTACAACGTCGAACCCGTCGGCGACTGGCTCTTAACTCCCGGCGAGAAATACGAGATCAAACTAAAAGAGCTGAACCTGAGAGCGCAGTGCCTGGTCTTTGTCATCACGCCTGACTCGATTAAGTCGCAGGTATGTCACGACGAGCTGGCGACAGCGGTTGAAAGCCGGAAACAGGTGCCAAGTGAGGATCAGAAGTCTTCCCGCATCTTGTCGAGATCCGCTACTTCATCAACGTCTTCGTACAAAACGCTCGTCGGATCGTGATTGACAGGCAGACGATAGTAAAGAATCCCAATGTTCTTCAAAAGCATCTTCCGCATTCGCGCTTCGGTAAGCAGATCGTTAGCCGAGCCTCCGAGATTCGCCGGATTCATGCGCGCGGAAGACACCACCGCGAATCGCTCCAGCATCCGGTAACAGAACGCGTATTGGTCATTCTCAGTGCGGATAAACAAGTCTTCATCAGTCAGACCAATGACAATCGCATTCGGATCCGAGACAAGGTCCGGATAGCGGACTCTCATCAAGTTGATCGCTTCTTCAGCAACAACCTGCGCGCGGCGCTTGTCCACCGTTGTAAGTGCGAAAGGAACCGGCTGCGTAACAATCACGTTAATGCCGGTTTTCTGTTTGACGGAGTTGGCGAGCTTAGTTAACGAAGCGGCTGAGAAGTTGCTCAACGGAACGAAGTAGAGTTTCTCCTTACCCTTCTGCCTGTTTGCCGCCAAATTAATGTTCTCCCAGAGCTCAGCTGCCGATCCCTTATTGCTCTTTCGCAAAATCTCATACTGCTCGAGTGCGGCGGCTTTGTTGTGCAGCGCCGCGTAAGCAATTGCTAAGTAATAGCGGGTACCTTCATCATCGGGATCCGTTTTTAGTACCTCGTTATACTCTTTAACTGACTCTTCGTATCGTTGCAGATAGTCGTAGGCGATTCCGAGCTGGTAGTGAGCACTCTCATTCTTCGGATTGATTTGAATCGCTTTTTTGTAAGCCTCGATAGCTGGTTCGTAGTCTCTCGCAAAAACATAAGAGTTGCCGAGATACTCGTAAGTTTCATAGCACGGATATAACGTCGCGGCGCGTTTGAAGGCTTCGATTGCTTCCTTATACCTGCCAAGCTGGTAATACATTGTGCCTGACTGAGCGTAGGGACAGGCGTAATTGGAATCGAGGCGCATTGCTCGCTGGAATTCCTTTTCGGCGTCGTCGTGCCGGCCCCACTTGTGATAAGTCATTCCCAATCCGCAGGCAGCCCACGCGTCATCGTTAAGTCGCTTCGCGTCGAGGTATGCTTTTTCAGCAAGTGCATATTTTTTCAACGCGAGGTAAGAATAGCCGAGCTCGAGGTGGCCACTGGCAAAGCCCGGCTTGATCATCACCACGCCTTTAAACGCGGTGGCAGCCGCCTGGTATTTTCCCGCTGAGTAGAACTTCAAGCCCGCGCGGTAACAGGCCGAAGCCGCGACGCCGGGCGCCTCTAAAATCAGGACCACCATGAGGACGGCAAACACGAGCCAGCCAACAGTTTTACGTGTCGTCATATTTGACCTCTCGAACTTTTCAATTTTTATGAGGTTTGTAGGGCTGGCGCGAGTTAACGGCCGCTATAAGGATGGCACAAAAGGCCGCGGCCGCACAATAACTTTGTATCAGAACAACCTGAGGTTGACGCCTATCGTCGGGTCGACTGGTTGGAGAAGCTGCTCGCCGTCCTTTTTTACATCGTTAACTTCACGACTGACTGCGTGACTGGTCATTTCCGCGGCTGGAAATGGTACAAGGATCTCTTTCAAATCCGCGGCTCTCGACTCCGGATTCAGCCACAGTTCGTGTAACTCTGGCGGCATTATTACCGGCATGCGGTGATGGATTGTTGATAACAGCTCATTCGCGGTGGTGGTGATGATCGCGCACGAAACGATTGTATTGCCATTCTGTTTCCAGCGGTCCCAGACGCCGGCAAAAGCGAACGGCGCGCCGTCTTTCATCTGAAAGTAGTAGGGCTGAGAGATCTTCTTGCCGGCCCGCTCCCATTCGTAAAAACCATCTGCGGGAATGAGGCAGCGACGTCGTTGAAACGACTCGTTGAAGGTCGGTTTTTGATCGATTGTCTCGACGCGCGCATTGATGAAGCCCTTCGCCTCTTTACTCCAGAACGGGATCAATCCCCATTGCAGGTTGGTGACTTCTCTTACACCGTCACGCTCGATGACAGTGAGGACGTTTTGCGTCGGGGCGATGTTGTAGCGCGGGATGATATTGTCCAGATCGAAAGTATTGACGAGCCTTTCGAACTTTACCCGCTCCGGTGTTTTAAGCGTAAACCTTCCGCACATGATTCGTTACGTTAGACCGGATTGAGTTCAGAGTTCAAGCCCGTCTCTGCGATCTGCGTTTCTCTGCGTTCCTCTGCGTTAAATATTTCCGACGGCTTACTTTTACGCAGAGGGACACAGAGAAACGCAGAGATCGCAGAGAAGACATGAAGCCTACGTGCGAAAATCAAGTATCATCGTCGCCTGCGGAGGAGATTGCTCAATGAACACTAAGACTGTGGTTGCAGTGCTCGTGGTCCTTCTCGTGACGAGCCTCGTCCGGGCTCAATCGATCAAAAATGCGATCCCGGACGTGGCGCGGCCGTTGCCACTGTCGTCCGTGCGGATCACTGGCGGCCCTTTGAAACACGCACAGGAGCTCGACGCCGAATACCTCCTCAAGCTCGAACCCGATCGCATGATGGCTTATTACCGCAAGCGCGCCGGTCTCGAACCGAAAGCCGAAGGTTATCCCGGCTGGGACGCCGATGGCAAAAATCTCACCGGCCACATCGCCGGCCATTATCTCTCCGGCGTCTCGCTGATGTTTGCCGCGACGGGCGATCCACGTTTCAAAGAACGCGCCGACTATCTCGTGAAAGAGATGAAAGAAGTTCAGGACAAGAACGGCGACGGCTATCTCGGCGCAGTCGACGGGCTCAGAGAAAAGTTTGCCGAAGTCGCGAAAGGAAATATCAAATCAACCTTCTTCGATCTGAACGGTCTCTGGTCTCCCTGGTACACGCTGCACAAGACTTTCGCTGGCCTGCGCGACGCTTATCGATTCACCGGCAATCGCACCGCGCTGGATCTCGAGATCAAGTTTGCCGCCTGGGCCGAAACGATCCTGACGCCGCTCACTCCCGAACAGACGCAGCAGATGCTCAACACTGAATTCGGCGGCATGAACGAAGTGCTGGCAGAGCTCTATGCCGACACCGGCGATAAGCGCTGGCTCGCGCTTTCACATCGCTTCGACCATCGCGCCTTTCTCGATCCACTCAAACGCCGCGAAGACAAGCTCGCCGGTCAGCACGGCAATACCCAGGTTCCGAAGATGCTCGGGGTGTTGATGCAATACATCTACACTGGCGAGCAGTCAGAAGGCACAGCGGCCGAGTTCTTTTGGGACGCCGTCGTCAACGATCACAGTTACGCCACCGGCGGACACGGCAAAGACGAATACTTTGGACCACCCGATCAGCTCGCCGAGCGCGTCGATGGACGTACCGATGAGTCGTGCAATGTTTACAACATGCTGAAGATGACGCGCCGCCTGTTCGCGATTCATCCTGACATCAAGTATGCGGAGTTTGAAGAGCGAGCTTTGTTCAATCACATTCTCGCCTCGATGGATCCGGCAGATGGTCGCACGTGTTACATGGTGCCGATCGGTCGCGGAGTGCGCCATGACTACCAGGACATGTTTAGTGATTTTACGTGTTGTGTTGGAAGTGGCATGGAGAGTCATGCTCTGCATGGCGACGGGATCTACTATGAGTCAGGCGATCGACTCTGGATCAACTTGTACGTTCCTTCAACGGCAAAGTGGAATGATGCGACAGTTACGATGTCGACGACTTTTCCGGAAGGCGATGCTGCGAGCGTGAAATTAACTCTGCAACGACCGAAGTTGTTTACGTTAGCTTTGCGACGACCATCGTGGGCCGGCGACGGGTTCGCAGTGAAGGTAAATGGGAAGAGCGTGACGGCGTTGCCTCAACCGGGATCGTACGTCGAATTGAAGCGAACATGGAAAACAGGCGACAGCGTTTCGCTCGTGCTGCCGAAGAAACTGCGCATTGAAGCACTGCCGGACAACAACCGTCGCGCGGCATTGATGTGGGGACCACTCGTGCTCGCCACTGATCTCGGGCCGGAGCGTCCTGTTGGACCGTCTCCGTCTTTGGTCACGTCAGACAAGCCGGTGACGGAATGGTTACAGCCAGTGGCTGACAAGCTTGGTATCTTTCGCACGGTGGGTGTTGGCCGCAATGCAGATGGTCAGGAGTCAGAGGTGGAGTTCGTTCCGTTCTATCGTCTGCACCGTCGCACTTATTCCGTCTACTGGGATCTCGATACAAACGACAGTTGGACCAGAAAGATCGAAGAGTTGAAAGCAGAGCGAGCAAGGCAGCAGAAGTTGGAAGCGGCGACAGTGGCTTTTGTGCCGGCGGGAGATGCGGAGAAAGAAAAGAGTTTCAATCTGAAGAGTGAACAATCGGCGCCGGATCGCGAGGTGGGCCGTGTGGGCAGGCGATCGAGGAAATGGTTTTCTTACGAGTTGCCAATCGATCCGGCGAAGCCGCTGGTGCTCGTGGCCACTTTCAATACCCAGGAACGCGCGAAGCGAACATTTGAAATCCTCGTGGACGGACAAACGATTGGTGCGGGAACCATCGAGCGCTACCCGCCGGGCAGCCCGACAGCGCACTTTTACGATGTGGATTACAAGATCCCCGCCGAGCTTGTTAAAGACAAGCAGAAAGTAACCGTGCGTGTTCAGGCAACCGGTGGCAACGAAACCACCACTGTTTACGGCCTTCGCATCGTGCGCGCTGACGAAAAATGAAAACCTCTCCCGCAACGGCGCAACGGCGCAACGCAAGACGCAAAGACATCATTCTTCTTTGCGTCTTTCTTTGCGCCTTTGCGCCGCTGCGTGAGAATCTTATTTCCGCCAACCAACAACCAACGCTGGATTTTGACACGCCCGACTTCAAATTAAGATTCGCTCAGGACTCGCAGACTGTTGCGGCGCTCGAACCAAAGAACGCGCCGGGTTTTGACTTCACGCCTTCGGATCGCCTGGCCCAACGCTCTGCAAATCGCTATCACCATCTCGGCGATTTGATCCTTCGCGTGCGCGCCGGCAACGCTGGGCCGTGGCTCAACTACGATACGGCCGAGTCGCGCGCGCCAGTTAAGTCACTAGTCAATGAGCCGGCACTTGTGGCTGCCGATCTCTCTCCCACTCTGCCTGTTGACATTCCACTGCAAATCATACGCTCCTGGATCGTCGCTAACGGACGTCTCGTTTTGCGCTTCGATCTAAAGAACAAAACTACTCAATCCATTCAACTCGGCGCGCTCGGCATTCCGATGATCTTCAACAACATCCTCACCGGCCGGAACCTCAAAGAAGCGCACGAGAAGTGTTCGTTTTCTGATCCCTACATCGGACAAGACGCCGGATACCTGCAAGTAACTCGCTTGAACGGCGCCGGCCCCGCCTTGGTGGTAGCTCCAGATGACCACACGTCATTCGAGGCTTATCAACCACTCAGTGAGCCAACCCGACCGAGTCAAACGTTTGAGGGTGCATTCGCGTGGATGGTCCACACGCGTGCCGTTGCAGAAGACGAATGGCGCGGCGTCGTTCCCTGGAATCCACCCACATTCGCAACGTTGGCTCCCGGCGAGATAAAAACTTATAGGCTCAAGTTTCTGCTATCAAACGAGATTCGAAATATCGAAACGACCCTCGCGCAGAACAATCGCCCGGTCGCGAACGGCATACCGGGTTACATCCTGCCGTTGGATATCGACGGTCGTCTCTTCGTCAAGCACCAACACAAAATCACGAAGTTTGATGTTTATCCGGCAGGTGCACTCGAACTTAAAGACGCTGGCGTCACCGCACAAAACTGGAAAGCGTTTCGAATCCGTGGAAAAACGTGGGGTCGCGCGCGTCTCACGCTCACTTACGACGACGGCTCTACACAATCCATCAGCTATTACGTCATCAAACCGTCGGCACAGGCCGTCTCGGATCTCGGAAACTTCCTGTTCACGCGCCAGTGGTTTGACGATCCAAACGATCCTTTTCATCGCAGCCCTTCCGTGATGAGTTACGATCGCGAAACAAACAAGATCGTGACGCAGGATAGCCGCGTCTGGATTGCCGGACTCGGCGATGAAGGCGGTTCAGGCTCGTGGCTGGGGGCTGCTATGAAGGAGTTTGGCCAGCCACGCCGTGAAGAGATCGCAAAGTATGAGCAGTTTATCGATCGGGTTTTGTGGGGCGGACTGCAATACAATGAAGGCGCAAACAAATATGGCGTAAGAAAGAGTCTCTTTTACTACTCGCCCACCGACTTCAAATACGATCCCGCTCTCGACTGGACCACCTGGACCAGTTGGAAACGAGCCGACGCTGAATCGATCAAGCGCGGGTACAACTATCCGCACGTGATCGCGGCTTACTGGTCGATGTATCGCCTCGCGCGGAATCATCAGGGCCTCGTGACGAACCATCCGTGGGAGTGGTACCTGGACCAGGCATTTGAAACCGCGCGGTTTATGTTTAGCAGACAAGCAGACGGCGGGCGTCGCGTTGGTTACGTCGACCTCGGCCTGATGGAGGGCGACATCCTCGTCGCCTTGTTGGAAGATTTAAAGAGAGAGTCGTGGACGGAACAGTCGCAAGTCATCGAAAGGTTGATGAAGGAACGGGTTGAGTCTTGGGTGCGGGAGCCGTATCCGTTCGGCAGCGAGATGGCGTGGGATTCGACCGGACAGGAAGAGGTTTACGCGTGGTGTAAATATTTTGGTTACGACGACAAAGCGCTTGTGTCGCTCAACTCGATCATCGGCTACATGCCAACGTTGCCGCATTGGGGTTACAACGGCAACGCGCGTCGTTACTGGGATTTTCTCTACGGTGGCAAGATCAGGAGGATCGAGCGGCAGTTGCATCATTACGGCTCCGGTCTCAATGCGATTCCGGTGCTGGCGTACTATCGCGAGCATCCTGACGATGAATATCTCCTGCGTGTCGGGTATGGCGGCATGATGGGCGCGCTATCAAACATCGATCAGGAAGGATTCGCTTCGGTGGCGTTTCATTCGTTTCCGGCGACGCTCAAGTGGGATCCTTATTCCGGCGACTATGGACCAAATTTCTTCGGGCATGCGTTCAATGCCGCGACCTATGTGATCAAACATCCTGAGTTTGGCTGGCAATCGTTTGGCGGAAACATCAACGTGAGCGGCGAATGGGTGAACGTTCAGCCGCGCGACTCGTTTCGGCAGCGTGTCTATATCGCCCCGCTCCGATTATGGTTGACGCTTGATGCCGGGACGTTCGAGAGAATCGCGATTAATACGAAGTCGAACATCGTGCGAGTAACGCTTTCTCCCGCAGATCGCTTTACCCCCAATGTTCGACTTCGCCTGGCTGGAGCTTACGCGCCACAGGGAAATTTTGTTAACGAGCGCGACGCGTTTACGATTCCACTAAGACGCTCGCCAACTACTATCGATCTAGCCACAAAAAGGCACAAAAATCTCAAATAGTTCTTTTTGTGTTTTTGTGCCTTTTTGTGGCTAAAATTTTCTGGGAGTGTGGCATGACTTGGGAAGAGCGGTGGCATCCGCTACGAGAAGAGTGGGTCATTGTGGCGGCGCACCGGCAGGATCGGCCGTGGAGTGGCGGCACCGTGAAGCAAAGCGCACCGTCGTTGCCGCCGTACGTGCCGGATTGTTATCTCTGCCCGGGAAACGCGCGTGTCAGTGGCGCCGTCAATCCACAATACGAGCAGACATTCGTTTTCGATAACGATCATCCGTGTGTGTCGCCCGCTGCGCCGTCAACGATCGAGGTGCCGGGTGGTCTCTATCAAAATCGTCCCGCTCGCGGCATAGCGCGCGTAGTTTGCTACAGCCCTAAACACAACCTCACGCTCGCCGAGCTCAACCTTGCTGAGATTCAGCAACTGCTGCACGTCTGGCAGGAACAGTATGAGGAGCTCGGTCGACTCGCGGATGTCAATCACGTGCTCATCTTCGAGAACAAAGGCGAAGTCGTCGGCGTCTCGAATCCACATCCACACTGCCAGATCTACGCGACGAACTTTGTCTTCAAGACGATCGAAACCGAGGCTCGTGTAAGCCAGCAATATCTCGCGCAAACAGGACGCGTGCTTTTTCAGGACATCATCGCCGCCGAACAAGAGGCCGGCACGCGGATCGTCTCGGAAAACGAAACCGCGATTGCGTTCGTGCCATACTTCGCGCGCTTTGCTTATGAAGTGTTTGTCGCTCCGAAAAAGACGCATCCGAGTTTGGCGACGCTCTCCACGCGTGAGGTCGTTGATTTCGCGAGCGTGTTGAAAGACGTGACTGTAAAGTTCGACAATCTATGGCAGATGTCTTTTCCGTATGTGACGCCGCTGCACCAGGCGCCCACTGACGGCGGCGATTACAGGGGGTTTCATTTTCATATCGAGTTTCATCCGCCGTTGCGCAAACCGGATCTGTTGAAGTTTCTCGCGGGCCCGGAGATTGGTGGCGGCAATTTTCTCAGCGACACCTCGCCGGACGAGAAAGCGGCCGAGCTGCGCGCGCATGCGGGCGTTCACTACAAAGAGCGGAAATGAAAGAGCTGCTTGATCCTCTGCGTCGCTTGCACGAAACGATTCGCGCTTCGGTAGTTGAGGCGTGTGAGCGTGCCGGGTCAGGCGAGCTGGCGAAAGTGGTCGCGGAAGAGGAAAGCGACACCATCTTCGCGCTCGACCGTGTTAGTGAAGAGGTGCTGATTGATTTCTTCGAGCGCGAGGTGGCGCCGCACGCGCCCGTGTTACTCATTGCGGAAGGTTTGAGTGATGGACAGGTTATTCTTCCACGTGGGACACCCGAGTCTGAGGTTGTTTGGCGCATCATCGTCGATCCGATCGACGGCACGCGCGGCTTGATGTATCAGAAACGCAGCGGCTGGATACTCACTGGTGTTGCTCCCAATCTTGGTCCAGGCACGAGCCTGAATGATATTGTGCTCGCCGTCCAAACAGAGATACCGCTCGTGAAGCAACATCTCTCCGACGTGCTTTGGGCGGTTCGCGGCGAGGGATTTCACGCCGAACGATTCAATCGCTTAACCGGCGAGCACGCTGCTCTCGAGTTGCATCCATCAACGGCCGTTAACCTCGATCAAAGTTACTCTCAAGTGGTTCGCTTCTTTCCCGGTGTGCGAGACGTGCTCGCTGCTATCGATGATGAGATTGTTTACGGCGCACTCGGCCCGGCTCAATCCGGAAAGGCGCCGTGCTTCGAAGATCAGTACACGTCCACTGGCGGTCAGCTTTATGAACTGATAACCGGACACGATCGCTTTACGGCAGACCTGAGAGCGCAGATGGAGCCGGTGACGACTGAACGCGGGTTGCCGAAGCTGCTGTGTTGTCACCCGTATGATTTATGCACTGAGCTTATCGCGCGTGAAGCAGGAGTGATTGTTAGCGGCGTCGATGGTGGCCCACTCAACGCGCGTCTGGCAGTCGAGCCCGACGTGAGCTGGGTTGGTTACGCGAATCCTCGCATTCGCGCGACGATCGAGCCGCTTCTGCAAGCAGCGTTGAAGAGTCGTGGCTTATTCAACAGGGATTGAAATGGATCGCGACACGCAGGATTTCCTCAATCTACTCAAAACCCTCGACGAACACCCCTTTGCTCCCGTTCGCCAGCTATTCAACACGAAATCGGATCTGATCGTCAGTCGTGCGCCGGGGCGGCTGGACGTGATGGGTGGGATCGCTGATTACTCCGGCTCTCACGTGCTTGAGTTTCCGATCGCGGAGGCGACGTTTGTCGCGCTGCAAAGGAATGACGAGCGACGTCTCAACATCGTCACTCTGTTGGACGACGAGCCGCACCATTCCTCGTTCACGATGTCGCTGAGTGATCTCGATGGACCGATGGAATACGAAACGGCGCGCGAGTTTTTTACTGATAATTGGGCCGCGTACATTGCGGGTGTGTTTCTGGTGCTGATGCGCGAACGTCATCAGCGCTTCGAGTTCGGCGCGAATATACTGATTTCATCGCGAGTGCCACCGGGCAAAGGCGTGAGCTCATCAGCGGCACTGGAAGTTGCGGTGATGCAGGCAGTCACCGCAGCTTTCGAGATCGAAATCGAAGGGCGCGACAAAGCGCTGCTCTGTCAAAAGGTCGAGAACGTCGTTGTTGGCGCGCCCTGCGGTGTGATGGACCAGATGACGGCCGTGTTTGGCGAGCGCGATCGATTGCTTTTCATGCTTTGCCAGCCTGCCGAGCTCAAACGGATGATCACGCTGCCGCGGCAATTGATGCTTTGGGGAATTGATTCCGGGATACGTCACTCGGTCGGCGGCTCGGATTATGGTTCGGTACGCGCCGGCGCCCTCATGGGAACGCGGATTATCGCGGATTTGAAAGCGGATTTTTCGAAGGATGGGTATCTAGCAAACATCTCGCCGGCTGAATTCGAGAGAAAGTATTTGGATCTACTGCCGGAGCATATCAGACGGCCAACGGCGCACCCGATTTATGAGAACGCGCGTGTGCAGCGCTTCGTTGAGCTGTTGGAAGGAAATGAAGCGTATGACGAGCTCGGCGAGCTGATGTACGAGGCGCACCGTGGTTACACGGCCCTGGGATTGAATTCTGCGGGCACTGATCTGATTGTCGAGTTGGTCCGGAAAGAGGCAGGGTTATTTGGCGCAAAGATCACGGGCGGCGGCAGTGGTGGAACGGTGGCTGTGCTCGGAGATCAGACGTCACGCCCGGCTATTGAAAGAGTCGTTGAAAGTTATATGAAAGAGACGGGCCATCGACCTTATGTCTTCAGCGGCTCATCCCCCGGCACGCTCGAGTTTGACCATCTGCGGGTGCGAAGGTAGTCTTAACATGATGACAAGATTCATGCTCTTGATCGTGTGTCTGTTTGTTCTCGTTACCTCAATGCAGGGCCAGACGGCCCAGCGCACGATAGCGGTGACGATCGACGACTTGCCGTACGTGAATCAGGGTGACGGCGCATATCTGAAGCGTGCAGGCGCGGCAACATCGAAGATTTTAAGCACGCTGAAAAAGCACAAGGCGCCTGCCATCGGCTTTGTTAACGAGGGTGCGCTCGAAGTCGCGGACCAGCGTGAGGGGCGTATCGCGCTGCTGCGCCAGTGGGTCGATCAAGGCATGATGCTCGGTAATCACACTTACTCGCATCCGGATTTCAATCGCCTCACCGTCGAACAGTTTGAGGATGAGATTACGAAAGGCGACGTGATGACGCGGCAGTTGATGCGCTCACGGCAGCCTTATCAACTCTACTTTCGACACCCGATGACGCACACCGGCGATACGCAGGAAAAGAAAGAAGCGATCGAGCGCTTTCTTGCCGCGCGTGGGTACAAAATCACGCCGCACACGATTGAAAATTCGGATTTCATTTTTAATGTGCCTTATGCCGAGGCCGTGCAAAAGAAAGACGAGGCGCTTGCCAAGCGTTTGCGCGATGAGTACCTGGCTTTGACGGTCACGGCGACCGAGTTTGCCGAGAAAATCTCGCCCCAAATCTTTGGCCGTGAAATTCCCCAGATCTTGCTGATTCACGTCAACGATATCAACGCTGATTGTCTCGACGAGATATTGAAGCAGTTTGAAGCACGAGGCTATAAATTCGTTACGCTCGACGCCGCCATGGCCGATCCGGCTTATCAAACTAAAGACACTTATATTAGCAAGTGGGGCCCGACCTGGTTCTTCCGGTGGAGTAAAAGCAAAGGCCTCGATCTGGATTTCAAAGGCGACCCCGATCCGGCCAAGTGGATATTGGATCTTTACAATCAAAGGTGAACTCTAAGTACGCTGCAGTACACCATCCCGAACTCATAGACACGCAATCTCGAAAAATGCTCCACAGGCATTACGTCTTTGTGTAACTTTTGCAAAGGCTCATGTGTTTTTTAAAGCGTTGCTGACCGGGGGGAACGCTTTAACATGATATTGACTCGGATGTGGTTTCGCGGACTCGCGGGGCTCGTGATTATTTTAGTTTTTACTTGCTCCGTAACAATCGCGCATACGTACAGTACCGGCCCTGAAAAAGGCAAATTGATATTGACCGGCGGTGATCTGGAAACCGGCCTGAAAGAATTCGTGACATTCGCCGGTGGGCCAGAAGCAAACATCGTCTACATTCCGACCGCAGCCTCAATTCTTAGACTTCCTTCCGGTCTCATTTGGGAATTGAAGAACACAGACGAGCTACCTGCTAATACCGCCGAATTCAAGGATGAGCTGTGCAAGATGTTTGGGATTAAGACCATCACGATTCTGCACACGAGAAATCGAAAGGTTGCCAACTCCGAAGAGTTCGTCAGGCCACTGCGTAGCGCCCAGGGCGTTTGGATAAGTGGCGGGAATGCGGGGCGCATATCGCAAGCTTATCTCGACACCCTCATGCAACGAGAGCTCGAGGCTGTGCTCGCGCGCGGCGGCGTTATCGGAGGCAATTCGGCGGGAGCGATTATCCAGGGCTCATATACGATCAGGGGCAATCCGAATAAACCGGTCTTGATGGCAAAGGGAAGCGAGCGCGGGTTCGCGTTTCTAACAAACGTCGCCGTCAACCCGCACCTGTCCGAAGCGATGCGCCAGAATGAGCTCGTCACGATCCTCGATACTCATCCGCAGCTACTCGGTATTGGCATCGACGAGAAAGCCGCGATCGTCGTGACGGGCGATAGCTTTCAAGTGATCGGTAATGGCCGGGTTGCGATTTACGACAACGCGAAACACGACGGCAACTGGTTCTACTGGCTCGATACTGGGCAGAGTTTTAATCTGCGTACGAGATCGATCGAGTGAGTTTTAGACAGGATTTATCATGATTAATCTGAAAAATCCTGTAATCCTGTCTATATTGACAACCAGCCGGACGCGCTCTCAATATTTCGATCGCTTATCGCCTCCTTGACGGCGTATTTCGCCAGCAATCGTGTTGAATCAAGTACAGGCAGCGGTGAGTTGGTTTCGTTGATGATCAGCGGGATCTCGGTGCAGCCGAGGATTACGCATTCAGCGCCGCGCGCCTTTAGATCTTCGATCGCATTTACGAATCGCTCAGTGGTTTCAGCATTGAAGATTGCCTGGCAGAGTTCGTCGAAGATTGCTGCATTGAGTTGTTCTCGCACGGGTTCATCGGGAACGATGCGCTCGAGACCGCGCTGCTCTAGCGCGCGAGCGTAGACAGGACCAGTCATGGTCCACTTCGTGCCAAGCAGTCCGACACGATTCCATCCTCGAGCTGTTATCTCGCGACAAACCACTTCAGCGATGTGCAGTCCCGGTATTGGCAGATCTGAAGCGATTTGTTCCAGCACGATGTGCGCCGTGTTATCCGGGCAGACATAAAAATCGGCGCCGGCGTCGGCGACCATTTCCACGCCCTGCGATAAAAACTTCGCGACATCCTCATGGTTCCCGGTTTCCCACCCCGGCATGCTCAATGCCATCGGCACCGCACTCATCACGATCGGCGGGTGCATGTGTGGACCGAGTTGCGTCCCACCTTCCCGGCATGCAGTAAGGAAACAAAGAGTCGCGCCCTCAGCGCTATGAGCAACAATGCCAATCGTCTTCATGTTTTGATTTAGCCACAAAGAGGCACAAAAACACAAAATAAGTTTTGGGCGTTGTGGAATAAAAGACCGCGAGCTTGGGTTACTACCGAGTTATACGAACGTTTTGATAACTGGAGAGACGATTATGAGGAGAGTGTTTTTATACCTGATTGGTCTGGCTGTGGCGGCAGTGTTGCCGTTCGCGCAGATCTCATCAGCCGCCGATACAAACGTGCGCCATACGGTCATTGCGACGACGGGCGACGCGGCTCCGAGCGGCGGCAACTACCTTCCGTTTTCATTTTCTAACGCAAGACTGAATGCGCGGCATGAGGTCGCCTTCGATGCCGTTATTGGTGGACCAACCTTCGGTACCGGTGTGTTCGTAGGAAACGACACAACCACTTCCACGATTGCCTTTGGACCTGATTCCATAACTGACCCATTCATCACACCGAGCGGCGACGTCGTGTTCGATGTAAATGGCAGCGAGGTCAACAGCAGCGACGGAAAATCGACCGTGACCGTCATGCGCGACGGAGACGCCGTACCCGGAGGCGGCACGCTGACACCAGTCGGAGGGCGCACCACGAATGATCACGGTGCGATTGCTTATGCAGCTTTCGTGAACGGGTCGACGGCCACGCAGGGAGTCTTTCGCAGCGACGGTAAACAGACAGTCACGATTGCGCGCGACGATGTCAGCGCGCCGGCGGACGGCAACTTCACATTGTTTGGCGCGCCTGTTATCAACAATCGCGGCGACGTCGCGTTTTTCTCCGAGCTCACGGGTGGCTTCGGTATTTTTCGCGGTGACGGTGAAGTGCTTACGCCCGTGTTCGTCACGAATCAGCCCGCACCCGGCGGCGCAACGTTCGCAGACTTCGGTGAGCCGACGATCAACGATCACGGTCAGGTTGTCGCCGTGGGTTCATTGATTAATAGCACGATCCATTCAGGTTTGTTCGTCGGTGACGGGACGAACGTGACCGCGATCGCGCTCCAGCAGCAAGCGGCGCCGAAAGGCGGCAACTACAACGGCCAATTTTTCGGACATACGAAGCTCAGTGACCGCGGCGAAGTCGCATTCAATGCGAGGTTGACGGGTGGTACTAGCACGAGCGGCATGTTTCGTGGTGACGGGCAAAACACCACAACCATTGCTCTTCAAGGAGCAAATGCGCCGGGCACAACCGGAACCTTCGCGTCATTCGGCGACTACCAATTATTGAATAACGGTCGTATTGCCTTCATCGCGACATTGACCTTTGGTGTGGGTGGTGTGAACGCGTCCAACAATATGGGGATTTGGATCGGCACTTCTGAGGAAGACTTGCAACTCGTAGTGCGAACGGGCGACGTCATCGGCGGTAGAGTGCTGACGCGTCTCCCGGACGTTGGTCACGGTAACCTGTTCGATATGGACGAGAACGGTGTGCTCTGGGTCGGCACCTTCGGCCCCGCAAAAGCGATCGTCTACTCACGCGTTCTTGGCGAATAATGCTCACTTATCCACAGATTACGCAGATTTCTTTTCGTATCTGTGTAATCTGTGGATAACAAACGTCCGAAATTTTGGAAAAAGCGATCAGAGCGGCGCTCCGAAATTTTACGGAGTAATCCAAGATTAGAAACACTTCTTTCCAATATTATGAATCGACCCTAACCTCACTCGCGTCCCACACTCTCATTCTCTAACAAACAAACACATCCGTCCGATCAGATCCGTTTTCAAAAATCGGAATGCTGCTTGCATCAACGGGATCAGGCATCCATTCAGCAGACTCGCGTGCACTCTCGCAAGTTCACGCCGGCGTACGAAAACTCGTAAACGATCCTCGGACAACTTACTTCTCAGGAGGAAGTCAATGACTATTCGAGCTCTCCTTATCGTGGCCGTTGTATTCACCCTATCAACCCTGACTTTTAGTCAAACCAGTCGCGGCACTGTCAGCGGAACAGTGACCGACCCGACCGGCGCGGTGATCGCCGGCGCTCAAGTCACGCTGACCAGCGCCGCCACCAAGCTCAGTCGCAATACCACCACCAACAGTGAAGGGCTTTATCGATTCGAAGCCGTCGATCCCGGAACTTATTCGGTGAAAGTCAACGCCACCGGCTTCGGCGAAATCGTGAACACCGGCGTTGAAGTCCGCGCGAATCAGACTTCGGATGTGCCGGCGCAGATGGCTCCGGCAGGACAAGTCGAGACAGTCAACGTTGCTGCTGACGCCGGCCAGCTACTCCAGGTTGAAGCACCCGTGCGCGGCGGCAATATCGATAAAGTGAGGATCACGGAGCTGCCGGTGGCCGGTCGCAATCCGGTTTCTCTGGCGCTGACACTGCCCGGAGTTTCAACTAACCGCTTCGGCTTCGGCGTCGGCACGTTTTCAGTCAACGGCTCGCGGGGGCGCTCGAACAACTTCCTGATCGACGGCACTGAGAACAACGATATCTCAGTCGCCGGACAGGCATTCCAGATCACAAACCCCGATGCAGTGCAGGAAGTTTCAGTGCAGACTTCAAACTACGATGCTGAGTTTGGTCGAGCAGGCGGCGCTGTTGTCAACACCGTGACGAAATCAGGTACCGACGATTTTCACGGCAGCCTCGCTTATCTCTTCGACGTCACTCGCGACGACGCTCTCACCAACACGCAGTCTCTTTCAGCCGTACTTCGCGAGCGTGGGCATCCGGCGCGTGGTACCGAGCAGTATTACGCCGGCACGCTGGGTGGACCACTGCTTTTCCCGCACTTCGGTGAAGGTGGTTCGATGTGGCGTTACGACGGCCGGCAACGAACATTCTTCTTTGCCGCGTGGCAGGAACAGTTTCGCAGTGCTTCAACACAGGCTTCCCGAACTGTGCTAACTCAAACCGGACGCAACCAGTTGAGAAATCTGTTTCCGACCGGTGTTAATCCACGAGTCGATCTCCTCCTGGACGTAACCAAGAACGTCATCGGCGAGTCGTCATTCCAGAACATCGACATCGGCACGCGTCCCGGTTGTCCGGCACCGTGCAATATTCAGTTTGGAACAGGCTCGCTCTTCGTGCCGCAAACGTATCGCGAGCGCCAGGCGCAGTTGCGCATTGATCATAAGATCGGCGACAACGATCAATTCTCAGCGCGTTACCTGTTTGACGATCAGAAAGATCCGTTGGGCGGTGGCATCACGTTCCCGGGATTTGGCACTGCGAACAACAACACCTATCAGAACCTGCTCCTCAGCGAGACGCATATCTTCTCGCCCGGTTGGACCAATGAAGCGCGTCTTGCTTACAACCGCATCCTCATCGACTTTCCGTTGAATCCCACAGACCCACTCGGAACTGTGTTACCGCGCTTCGACATCTCAACGCTCGCCCAGTTTGGTGTCGCTACGAACCTGCCGCAGGGCCGCGTCGCTAATAACTATGTCTTTCAGGACACATTCACTCACCTGCACGGAAATCACACCTTCCGTTTTGGCTTGGATTTACTCGAGCAGCGGTCGCGGCAGTTTGCGCCGATCGTCGAGCGTGGTCTATTGACCTTCCGCTCGGGCGGCGGCTTCACGGCGCTGGGTAATTACATCGACAACTTCGCCGGCTCGGGCGGCGGTACACAGCGAGACTTCGGCAGCCCGAGGTATTATCCGTTCCTCTTCCGCCAGGCCTATTTCGGTCAGGATCGCTGGCGCGTTTCTGACTCAACCACACTCACGCTCGGCTTGCGTTATGAGAACTTCGGCAACGCTATCAACACGCTTCAGACCGCGGCGTTTACCGGATTATTCAACGTGAATCCCGTGACGTTTGCTGGTCCATACAGCCAACCAAACGAAGTCAAAAACGACAACAACAACTTTGCACCGACGTTTGGCCTCGCTTATTCACCTGCATTCGAAAACGGACTGCTGGGACGAGTCTTTGGCAACCGCGAAATGGTGATTCGCATGGGTTACCAGCTTGGTTACGATTCGTTCTTCAACAACATCGCTTCGAATGCTGCGACTTCTTCGCCTAACGTGGTCGCGACCGCAGTGCCGTCGGTGGTCAATGCCGGCTTGCCGAGAGGCTTGACGAACGTGACGGGTGCGTTGCCGTTGACTCCGCGACCGCTGTCGCCGCTCGATTCGCAGACGCTCGTCGTCGCGAACCTCGTCAATCCTTACTATCAGAAGTGGTCGGTGGGATTTCAGCGGGAAATTCCTGCGAACCTCCTCATCGATGTGTCGTATGTCGGCTCGAAGGGAACGAAGCTTTATCTGAATGAGGATTTGAATCCCAGCGTGCCGGCAGTAGCCAACGCGTTCAATCCAGGTATTCAACGCATCACACCGCCGGGATTTACGGGCTCAACCACCTGCACGCCGGGCACGACCGGCTGCTTGATCTCGGGCCGGCTCGACAACCTGCAAGGATCGCGTCTGATTCGTACGAACGGTGGTTCCTCGACGTATCACTCGGCGCAACTGCTAGTGACGCGCCGCTTCACGAATGGTTTCTCACTGTCATCTGCTTACACGTGGTCCAAGCTCATCGACAATGCGAGCGAGGTCTTTACAGT
>Ga0134121_10001684_pt1 | contig 20421 bp, 23 predicted proteins | sample KB301_FD_96463 | JGI IMG/M metagenome (GOLD analysis project Ga0134121, IMG submission 96463) | Terrestrial soil microbial communities without Nitrogen fertilizer from Kellogg Biological Station, Michigan, USA - KB3-0-1 | ecosystem: Environmental > Terrestrial > Soil > Unclassified ... | reverse complement strand
TCCAATGCGGCGATAAAGCGCGGCACAGTCCAATCCTCCTTGAGACGGAGGAAATCGCCCGCGACACGCAAAGCAAGTGGCAACCGGCCGCACAAGCCAACAATCGTGGTCAACTCGCTTTTAGTGATTTTCGCCGTTGTTGTTCGCCGAAACAAGGCGCAGGCTTCGTCAATGGGCAAGGGGTCCAATGTGATCGGCACGACTCCATCGACGAACTGGATGTGGCGGCTGGTTATTAGAAAACGTGCCGGCGGGGGAGCTGTCAGCAGCGTGCGGATCTGCGTTTCTGAACCAACATTGTCAAGCAGGATTAAAACGCGCTTATCGGCCAAGACCGTTCGATAGATCCCTGCCAATTCATTTGGATCTCCAGGCAAGATGAAGGCATCCGATTGAAAAGCGCGGACCACCCGGCACATTGTTTCGACCGCAGTCAACGGTCGTTCCTTCACTCCGTCAGCAGTTCCACGAAGCTCCAGGAACAATTGGCCATCTGGAAAGCTGTTTTTGACTTGATGCGCGACACGGATCGCGAGACTGGTTTTGCCAACGCCGCCCATGCCGCGAAGGGCCGGCAGCCCCGCTTGATTAGCCTCCGAACACAAGCGTGCCGCAATATCGAGGATTTGCTGGTCGCGCCCCGTAAAGTCCGCAAGTACCGCGGGGAGTCGAAGCAATCGTGGCGAGAGCTGCGTAGCAGGCTCAGAGACTACACTACGCGTTGGCCCATCTGGCACCGCGGGCGATGCGGCGACACGCGACTGCCCAACGCCTAATCTGGCCCGCTCTGCCTCAGACAGAAGCGCGTGCCAATGGAGACCAAATTTCTGAGCAACTTTGCCCAAGGTCTTGGCGTCGACAGGACCTCCCGCGAGCATTGCGCGCAACGTGCTGTCCGCGAAAGGGATAGACGCGGCGAAATTTACTAGGCTTAGTCCGGACTGTTCAACAAGCTGTGCAATGAACGCCTTGTCTGTTTCATGACTCGGGCGTTTTCTGCGCGTCGGTTGCTTCGCCATTGACGATCCCCACCGAAAGTCAGCGGAATGCCCTCACAAAGTTGTCACGTTCACGGTCGTGAAGTCGCTCTCACCCACGCTTACTCTCTTTTGATCGCTCTTGGTTCAGTTTAGGGGATCGGTCAGACAAAGAGCAGCACTGCAAAGGGGGTTAGAGATGGCTTGGTTGTTCAGACCTTTATTGCAAACCGCAGATAACGACATCTATCCAGGTTGCCTCGTTTCAAGCGGAGAGTTTCGGCTGCTGGTGATTTGGATTAGCGATGAGAGCAAAATGCAATTTCCGGTCGCCATTTGTGATTTTGCCGATACGGCGATTCCACCGCACGTCGGTATCACGTCTTTGGTGGACTGCATCAAAGCAATGCAAAAGATCAATTCGGAACTCCGTCTCACCGCTGAAGAACGCCAAACTCTATGTGGAGTTTTTATCGTGCCTGAAAGCCTGCAACCCGCCGCGGCTGCTGCCCATTTCTTTTGCCTGTTGTTGCCCTCCATTGCTTCAAGAGCCTACCGCCATTTCCAGCACAAGTGCAAGGAATCACACGAAGATGCCGAGGATTTGAGTCATCTTTTGGTTACGAAAATCCTCACCGCAATCAAAGTCAGGATGCCGACGGGCAACGTCGGGGCCTGGATTGCCAGAATTCGCTCCAACCTTTACTTGGACTTTTTGCGATCGCGCCGCCACCACCGTCTGGCGATGACGCGCATCGAATCCACGTGGCGCGCCATGCGCCGTTAGTCGGATTCTGTTTTCGGGGCAGCCAGTCTGGCGCCCTTTTTTAGAAAGGGCCGAACACATGAACTCAAACTACGACCATCTGCCGCGGGCGATTACGCTGAAGACCTATGACGAACTGGCGCCCTGGCTACAGCGTTTTGCCGAGGGTGCGTTTACCCTGGTGTTTTTGGTGGGCCGCCCCGGTATCTCCAAATCGCAGCTGGTACGCCAAGCCTTGGGCGACCAGCGTCACGCCTGGATTGAGGGGCACGCTACACCGCTGGCATTTTATTGCCGCCTATATGAGTTTCGCGACAGACCGGTGGCCATCGACGACGAGTACAGCTTTGTCAAACATCCGCTCAAGCAAGGCTTCATGAACAGCCTGTGCCAAACCAATCCAGTTCGCACTGTGCGCTGGGATTCGACCACCAGTATCCTGGAAGAACGCTGCGTCCCCACGCAGTTCAACACGACCAGTCCGGTGATGGTCATTACCAATCGACTCAAGAACGTCAGCCCGCAAATGGCGGCGATGCTGGACCGCGGCCATACGTTGCTGTTCCAGCCGTCGGCGGCAGAGGTGCATCGCGCCGTTGCCGATTGGTTCCCCGACCGGGAGATTTACGACTTTATCGGCCAATGGATGGCAGCAATACCCGGCCTTTCGATGAGGGATTATGTCAAAGCCCGCGACATCAAGAAGGCCAACATGGATTGGAGGGCCTTGCTGCACAAGCAGTGGAAAACATCGCGGCTCGCCAAAGTGCTGGCGATCAAGAACGATTCCTCTTTCGCCACGGAAGAGGCGCGCGTGGAAGCGTTCAAAGCCATGAGATACTCCAGGGCCACCTATTTTCGGACCATCGAGGTGCTGCGCAGCCTGGGCATGTTGCCGCCTCGCGGCGCGTGCGACTGAGTCGCGGCGCACAAGTCTCAAAGTCTCACACGAAGGGCCGCTTTGCGGCCCTTTTTGTTTTTTTGCGTTGAGGCTGCGGCGTCTTTCCAGTTGGCGGCAAAACAAGGGCTGCGGGCGAGTGGCCTGCACTGGCTTGCCGGCAACAACGTGAATGAAAGGAAGACAGCGATGACAGTTAGCTTCGAGAAAAAGTCGTTCAGCGCGCAGATGCGGAGTTTCTTCGGCCTTCGCCCCGGCGATGGGCTGAAGGAATTCGCGGCGGAGCTCAGGGCTCTGTCACACGACGACAAGGTTGCGTTCGTGGAGATGTTGAATGAGGCGGGATTTCCTTGCGACCCGCCTAGCGCTGTGCCTGCGGCGGCGTAGGAATGGCGTCTGACCTGGCGCCGGATGGGCCGGCGCCAGTGGTGTTCCCATGTGCTTTTAAGGGAGGTAGCCCATGTTTCCGTTGATCCCGTTATTGGCAATCCTTGCGATGGTTGGCGGTGGAGCGACGCTCGCATGGTACAGCGAGTTGAGCAAGGAGGAGAAGGAGGAGGCCGACCGCATTGCCTGCGGTTACGCCGCCGACCTGTATCAGAAAGGCCTGAAGGAACTGACCAAGGCGGAGGCCGCACATGTGTCCCGGCTCACAGCGAGCCATTTCAAAAACTGATTCGCCCAGGCAAGCAAGCCTCTGCCGACCGCGCGGCGGCCTGCTTGCCGATCTGGCCGGCAACCAGAGAGTGCATTGCAGGCTCGGGCAAACCCATCCGGTTCATCTTAATGTTGAGGTGACATTGCAATGGTAACAAGAGAGTTTCTTCGGCGTGCATCTTCACCGCGGTCTCAATGCGGTCGGATGATGCAGCCGCTTCTGTTGGGCTGGAATGACGCCATGCCGCCGGCATTCGGCGGCTTGACGACGGGACTGGTTGCGCCTGATTGTAATTCCCAAGCCGTGACCTATGACGGCGACGCGCCGCTGCTGACCTGTGCGCCGACCGGGGCAGGCAAGGGGCGCAGCGCGCTTTTGCCCACCTTGCTGCGCTATGAAGGCCCGCTCATTTGCGTGGATATTAAAGGAGAAAACTACCAGGTGTCGAGCCGCAAGCGGCGTGAAATGGGGCAGCAGGTGGTCGTACTTGACCCGTTCCATTTGGTCACGGAGCGCAGCGACCGGCTGAACCCATTCGACCTGCTGATGCTGCCGCGCGCGGATATCGACAGCGATTCGGAAATGCTCGCCTCACTTTTGGGGATGGGACAGCAATCTTTGAAGGAGCCGTTTTGGAATACGACGGCCACAGGCCTGACGGCAGGGCTGATCGGCCACATTGCCAGTTATCCGGCGGAGCAGCGCCATCTCGGCCAGCTACGTGGCTGGCTTTACCACCACGACATGGATTATGCAATTGCCGTGCTGCTCGACCAAAACGCGGTCAAGAGCCGCATGGCCAGGGATCAGTTTGTCGCTTACCTGGCGGCACCGCACGAGCAGACGCGGCCCTGCATCCGGACGACGGCGTGCAGCTACCTCAGCGCCCTGGGTAGCGACCAGGTGGTCGAAACCTTGCGTGCCTCCTCGTTCCGTTTGCTGGACGTGTTCGACGGCAAGCCGCTTACCATCTACCTGGTGTTTCCAGCGGAAAAACTCGAAAGTCACAAGGCACTGCTTCGGCTTTGGGTGGGAACGCTGATGACGGCCATCACACGCCGCACCACGATGCCGCTGCAGAGAACCCTGCTGCTTCTAGACGAGTGCGCTCAACTCGGATCGTTGGACGTGCTTCGCCAGTCGATTACACTGCTTCGCGGCAGCGGTTTGCAGACCTGGACCTTCTGGCAGGATTTGAGCCAATTGCGTCAAATCTACCCCAACGATTGGCAGACCATCGTCAACAACTCAGGCATGCTGCAGGTGTTCGGTGTCACCAATCACCACATGGCGAAGGAATGGGGCGAGCTGCTGGGGCTGCATCCGCAAGATCTAAATCAACTCGCCCGTAGTGAGGCGTTGGTTCATCGGCAGGGGCAGGGCAGCCTGGTGTGCCGGCGGCTCGACTACCTCAAGGATGACATTTTTGCCGGGCTGTTTGATGCCAATCAACGCTTCGCGCTGCAAGGGCAGCCGCGGATTTGACGCTCCGCAGGTCCGGTCCGAAGTCAGCGTTGAATCTCCGATGTCGATGTTTCCAGCATCCTACCATCCCCATGAAAGGCGAATTTGCCATGCACCCAAAAGATCAAGAAGCCCTGGTGATTCTTGCCGGCGTCATCCTGGTAATCGCCGCGCTCATGCGCCGCCGCTGGCGGCCATCAACTACCGCCTTCGGCACCGCCCGCTGGGCATCGGAAAAAACGCTCCAAGCCGCTGGGATGCTTGGGCAACGCGGGCTGATCCTTGGCCGCACCATGCGCGGCAAGCTAATCCGCGTGCCGAACTATTGCCACGTTTTGCTGGTGGGCGCGACGGGAAGCGGAAAAGGGGTGTCGATCATCATCCCGAACCTGCTCTCCTATTTTCGCGGTTCGCTGGTCTGCTTCGACACCAAATGTGACCTGTTCGCTGCCTGCCGCAAACGCCGGGCGTCGAAAGGAAATCGGCTCATTCGACTGGCGCCTTTTGGCAACAGCAAGGACAGCTTCAATCCGCTGGACACCATTCACAAGGACAGTCCGAAGCTGGTCGATGAAGCGCGTGCAATGTCCGAGGCACTGGTCGTGCGCCTTGGCACAGAACATGATCCGCATTGGAACGATAAAGCGGCGCAGGTCATTGCTGCGATCCTCGTGCTGGTGCTGTTGCGGTTCGAGGTCGAGGATCGCAGCTTGAACTCGGTGCAAGAGATTGCCAGCGACCCCAAGATGCTGATGGCCGCCGCCAAAAAGCTCCGCGAAATGGGGGGCATTCCCGCGCGGCTGGGTAACCAGGTCATGGCGCTTTTTGAACCGGCGCAGGCCGGAGCGCTCACTAAAGAGGGTGCTGGCGTGGCCAGCACGGTGGCCAGGCACCTGGCGTTTTTGGATAGCGAATTGGTGGCCGAGTCGGTGGCGCGCAGCACGTTCGATCCCGCCATCCTGCTCAAGCCCGGCACGTCGTTGTTCCTGCAAATCCCGCCTGACCAGCTGGAGGCGCAAAAAGGGTTATTGCGATGTTGGATTTCGACGTTGGTCAGGATGATTGGCTCCGCCGGCGATGAACGCAAGGGCGAGGTTTTGGTGCTTGCAGATGAAGCGTCGGCCCTGGGCAGTCTCTCGGCTCTGGAAGAGGCGCTCGTCCGCGGCCGTTCCGCAGGCGTCAGGCTTTTGGTGGCGTACCAAAGTGATTCGCAGGTGCAAGCTACCTTCAAAGACAAGCCGACGTTGCTGTACGACAATTGCAACACCCACATTTACTTGGGCGCTTCCAGCATCGAAAGTGCCGAGCGGATTTCCCGGAGCCTCGGCGACTGGACCCAGGTTCTCGAAGGCTACGGCACCAACGAATCGCGCTCGCGCAGCGAAGGCGGTTACCCACCTAGCGTGAGCAACCAAGAGGGTCAGGGCAGCTCCTTCAATTACTCCGTCACCGGCAGAGCGTTGCTTCGCCCCGACGAGATTCTCCGTTTGAGGGACGATTGCCTGATCTGCCTCCAGCGCGGTATGGCTCCCATTTTGGCCCGGCGAATCAAGTGGTACAGGGATCCGGCTTTCAGGCCCGCCGCAGCCCTGCATTTCGCCGCAGCAGTGGGGTGGGGGTTGCTGGTGGCTGCCGTCGCGCTCGTCGTGTGGGCCGTCAAACGGCAACCAATGTGATGTTCGTCTCGTGATTATCAGAGCAAAGGGGAAGACCGATGAGCGATCGGAAAATCGGAGCTGGTCACGCCGCCGCGATGGGGCGCCTCGGTTTGAGGGAGTTACGCAACGCGGCCGTTTTATCTCGCGAAAGCGTGGCTGATTCAGAATTGGGTTTGTACGGTTCGCTGACCCAAGGCGAGATCGCCGATGCCCGCGGCGGTCCCGGCCACGGCTCCCAGCAGGAATCCGTGAAAAAAACGCTGTCCCTGGATGACCTCCGCGAGGAGGCGGCAAAGCGAGGCCGCGATGACCGTGGCAAGGATGACCGCGACCGGGGCGATGACCGCGGCCAGGAGCGCGGCGGCATGGAGAGGTAACACACATCATTTGTTTTGGAGGAGGATTGCCATGATCCGCTGGATTACCTTTGGCAGCGTCTTGTGCTTGCTTACGGTCGCCTTGCCGGCCGACCTGCCGGCTCAATTCAATCCCTACGGCAACAGGGTAACCGTTTATGGACCGGATGCCGATCCGCGCGTGCGCCGCGCCTATCGCGAGAAAGCTGTGGCCATCGTCGGCCCCAAGGGGCGCGACTTCGTGGAAGCGTATGGGGATGAGGCGGTGGCTGCCATCTTTGCCTGCTCCCGGCCGGTAGCGGTGAAACTGGCCGAGTTTCATAGCTCCGGCGAGATGAGCAAGCTTCCCCGGCCTGCCGGCTTGCTTCTCGTCATCGCCCAACCGCGGCATGGCGACGATGTGGCCCTCTGGGCCATTCATCATGCCGGCGAACTGGCCGATCCGGACAGCTTCGATGCGTATATGCTGACGCCCCTCGATTACGCACTGGGACTGAAAGCGCTCGAACAGGGTGCCGCCGAGTCGCGGGCACGCCGCCTGCATCTGGCCGCGGCGACACCGATACCGCTGACCAACGACCAAAAGCTGGCCATTTTCGGAGGTGTGGGCGTGGTTCTCATCGTGATCGTTTGGCTCTGGCGGCGCAAGCAGGCATCGATGGGCTAGTCGAGCGGAACCGGCCTGGCAGGAGGTGAAGCATGACCAGTGATTTATTGATCCACGATGTCGCCACAAGGACGGCCAAGGGAATTGTTGATGTATTTGCCGGCTGCCTGCGTGAAGACGAACTGCCTGATGCCTTCGCCGAAGTTTACACGCTCGTCAAGGCGAGTCTGGAGCGTTACCAGATTCTGGACAACCGGATGGAGCGGCGGATGCGGCCGGGGGTCAACTAATCCTGCATCGCTACAAGTCAAGAAATGATGGTGTTCCTACGTGAAGCTCATTTTTTAAGGAGATGGTCTGATGACTGCGACACTGACCAGCAAGCCGCTGGACTTCTTCAAGCCCGATCCGGGCAATCCACGAAAATCCTTCGTTACCGAAGGACTGCGCGAACTGCATGATTCGCTGGCGAAGAAGCAACTGGTTCCCCTGCTGGCCAAGCCGGACGGCACCATCCTTGACGGCTGGCGCCGCTGGTGCGCGGCCATGTTGGACGGCAAGCCGGAACGCCTTGATGTCGTCATCACCGACGAGCCGCTGACGCCAGGCCAAGTCAAGGAAATCCAGCTGGTGACCGCTTTGCACCGCGCCGACCTCAAACCCTACGAGCAGTTTGTTGGCTGCCGGGATTGGCTGGCATTGAATCCCGGCGCCACGGCCAAGGACCTGGCCGCCAGGATCGACCGCGACCCGTCCATGGTCGGCCGCATCCTCGCGCTGGCGAAATGTGTTCAGCCAATCCAGCAAGCGGCTGCCGACGGCAAGCTCGGACCCTCGGAATGGTACGCCATCTCAAAGGTGCCGGAAGGCGAACAGCAAGCCATGCTGGCGGCGAAGCTGGCCGGCGAAAACCGCGACCAGCTCGAACGGCGCGGCCGCCAGCTTCGCAACGGTGAGGTTCCTGCCATCAAGGTCAACCGGCTCAAGATTCCGCTCGGCCAAGGCCGCTCGGTGACCATCGTCGGCAGCAACCTGACCTTAGACGATGCCATCGAGATGTTGCAGGACATGCTGAAATTCGCGCGCAAAGCCCAGGGTGAGAAGCTCGACGGCAAAACCTGGGTGCAGGTCATGAAACTAAAGACGAAACAGGGCGCTTGACCCTGCCTGGTCTCGCCTGTCGCTTCGCGAAATTAGTGCACTGAAGGTGAAAGCCGTAACGCAAGATTCAGTCTTACCAAAGGAGGTTTGCCATGAATTCTGTTCAACCAATGGTGCGGTTTATCTGTCCGGGGTGTGAAAAAGTCTTGAAAATCCAGGCAGCGAAGGCGGGAGGGACGTGCCGCTGCCCGCGCTGTTCTTCCCGGCTGGTAATCCCAAGTCAGCCGCAGGCATTGTCAGTGACGCCGCTCGTATATCCGGCGCCGGAATCCTATCCGATGGTGTTGCCGGCGCCAAAGAAGCAAGCGACGGTTCCGCTCAAGCTTGCAATGCCTAAAAACTTGGGCGGCATGGAGACGACGGTGTCGCAAGGGACAGCCAACAGCGTGGTCAAAGTTGCGACCGGCGGTTTCCTGGTCGCGCTCGGCGTGGTTGTGGCGGCGATGTTCGGCATTCGCCGCCCAGGTGCGTGATGGTGCGCCGGGCAGGGAGGAGAACAGTTCTCCTCCCTGCCTGATGGATGCGGTGTCGAAAAACCAGGACGTTTGCTACCTGCCCAAGAGAGATGAGCCATGACAGTCATATTGGTTTTGGTGACGTTTATTGCAACTACCGGGGTTTACTTGGGCCTTTTGATTCTGGCATTTCGCAGGGTGGCGCGGCACCTGCAAGGCCGTCCCGATGCGGTGGAAGCCGTGACGGAGCATGTGTTGCTCCCGCTGCTGGGCAGGAAGCGGGAGGAGCCAGAAAAGAAAAAGCCGGTGCCGCGGGATGCGCGGTTGTGCTGAATACCGTTCAGCTAGCACCAGCCGCCGCTTGCCGGCTGGCTACGGCCTTCGGGCGATTGGGAACCCACTGCTGGCTAAATGCGAAAAGTGAACCGCATAGCGGGGCGGGAATGCAATCGGGGCCGTTTATGGAGGTTTACAATGGACGCAAAACACCGCATATCTGGCTTCAAGGCGCTACTCGAATCGCACAAATCAAACGATCACTTTCTGGAAGAGACTGATGGAAGTTTTCGTCTGTGGCGGGATTTATCAGCGGAGGGCAAACTGGATTACATCACCAGGGATGCTGCGTGGTACGACGTGCCTTTCGAGCAATTCGCGGAGGTGCGTGAATCCATTGATAATACTGCCATCGAAGAAGCGGCTCTGCGGTTGGCGATGCGCAGTGGCCAGGAGTTGCACACTTTGGAAACCCTTGTTCCAGACGGCGGGTTATTGGACCCTCCGCCGCTAATTGAGCGGGTCAAGGAACTGCTCGAAGCGACATCCGTCGAATTTGAAACCGGAGAAACACTGAGTTGCGAAAAACTGGCTGCGCTCTTCAAAGAACTGCGAGAGGATGAAGCTGCCGCGAAACAGGGGGACGCGTGTCGCTACGGCAAGGAAGCATTCCAGCGGCTCCTGGATGCAAAGACGAAAGCTCCGGCGCCGGAGAAGGGCAAAGACAAGAACATCGAGAGATGAGGTGAAGCCATGACGGTTGAAGAAAGGCTTGAGAAAATCGAGTCGATGTTGGTCGTCTTAGTGGATCGCCAGACGATCAAGGACTTTTATGAGATCGAGGAATTCGCTAAGCTCGTCAGCAAATCCTGTTTCACCTGCCGGGAATGGTGCCGGCTCGGCCGCATTCGGGCGGACAAGAAGCTATCAGGGCGCGGAGCTTATGCCCGCTGGGTAGTGTCCCACGCCGAGCTATTGCGTTACCAGAAGGAAGGGCTTCTGTCGTGCCACCGTTCAACGTGACGGCATGTGCCGGCCTTGAGTTCGACAAGTTCGCCTTAACCTTTTGGCGTTAATGTCTGTTGCAACGTGTGTTGGGGGGCATCGTCCAAAAAAATGAAGCCGGAAAAGGGTCTGCAAATCTGCAAAACCTTTTCCGGCACGGAATGCTTGCGGATTGGATTTGCTAGTGGCGCTTCCAGTTCACGAGTTTCGCGCGAAAAACCTTGAACAACCGTTTAATCCCGGTGAACTTGAGTTAATCAAGACCTGTCCTTTCGACGGCGCGAAACTGACGAAGTGGAAGCGGCACTAGATGCTGTATTGTTGCCCCTTAGGGGCTGGCTTCGGCCGATCCTTGAAGCGAAGGGTATTTTCTTCAACCGAAGCAATCTTCTCCGGCGGCACATCGCGGAATATCTTGGCGTTGGCACCGATCACCGAGTTCCGACCGATGATGGTGTCTCCCCCCAGCACTGATGCATTCGCGTAGATCACGACATTGTCCTGCAATGTTGGATGGCGTTTTTCACCGCGTATCAATTCGCCATTTTCATCGCGGGGAAATGAAAGGGCACCTAGCGTCACCCCTTGGTAAAGCTTGACGTTGTGCCCGATTTCGGTTGTGGCCCCGACAACGACGCCTGTACCATGATCCACGAAGAAGCCTGATTGTATGGATGCACTTGGATGGAGATCTATGCCGGTTTTGGAGTGTGCATATTCGGTCATGATACGCGGGATTAACGGAACGCCGGCTTTATCCAGTTCGTGCGCCAGTCTGTACACGGCTGTCGCATAAACGCCAGGGTAGGCGGCGACGATTTCGTGGTGGCTCCAAACCGCCGGATCACCGTCAAGCGCGGCTTTCACGTCCCGCTCGAGCAGCCGCCGAATTTTGGGCAGCGCCAGCAGCAGTGCCTCGGCCTTTTCTTCGGCCCAATCCGTGTAGTCTTCGTCATCCCATTCTATCCAGCTGCTTGGTTCCTCCGATTTGTGCTGAAAGTGAAGGGCGCGGTTGATCTGAATGGCCAAATGCTTGCGGAGCCAGGCAAGCCTGCGTTCCACGAAAGTGCGGAAATGTTTCGAGTTCGGCTGTGGCCCGTGATAGCCGGGAAAAAGGACTGCAAAAAATGCTCTGGTGATTTTGACGACCTTTGCCCGGTTGGGTAATGGACAGGGTCCGGAAAAGCTCGTAACGGTCTCGCCGTCCTGGCCATAATCCGCCAGAAGCTGTTCAACGACCGCGGACAAGTCAGTGGCGGGCGGTGCGGAATCGTCCTCGCGACCTGCCTGATCGCCACGGGTTTCCCCGGCAGGCACGAAAAAGTCGATGTTGTTGCCTGAATCTGCCTGGTAGGGGGCATATTTGTTTTGCCCATCTGACTGACGCCTAAAACCGTCCAGTTTTGCGGCGGTGCGAATGCGTATGTCATTGAGATCGTCTTTCAGAAACTCGGATGGGTCAATCCTGGATTGGGGAGGCCCTTCCTCCCACCGCCGTTGGTGTTCGGCGAATGTGTCGGGAATCACTGACAACTCGCGCTCTAATTCCGACTGGTAATTGTGATGAATGTCTGGGTCCGCAAGCAATTGCTTTGTCTGCGGATGCGGCGGCACCTTGAAGCCTAGTCGGCGGTGTGCTGACCAGTACACGCCGTAAAATGCCCCATCATCAGCGACAACGAATGTCCAAGCGCCTCTGTTATCTGGCTCGCGCGAGTTTCCAACTCTTTTGGCAAGTCGGATCGCCGCCTGGCAAATCGCCGTCACTTTGAGGCTGTCGCTACATTCAGATCGTAGCCATCGTGGGCGGCCTTCGCTGGCGAATGCCTGATTTTCTCCAAAAATGGCGGGACGGCGGCTCTGGTCGCGCGTAGAATTGAAGTAGTTTGAGCGCGCGGCTGCTGTTGCGGTCATGTCTCTCTCCTCGGTTTTGGTCCGGCAACCCCGGACGCGGTAAAGCCTCAATGCCGTTCACCAATGCGGCCGATGAACACTGAAGCTCATTAATCAAGACAACCGAGAGATAAAAAAACACAACGAGTTTTTGATTTTTTTGACTTTTTTGGTTTTGAGGCGAGAGTTGCACGTTTCCCCAACAGGGTGTTGACAAGACGGGAAGGATGGAATAAGTGTCATGTTGTGTGAACACAAATTCACTCGTGATTCAAATTGCTCCCTGTCGAGAAAGAAAGCGAAATCGACGACTGGGAAAAACCGGCGAGCTAGCAAGAAGCGAATCAAAGGCAAGGAGGCCAATATGGAGGAAGAAACAAAAGACTGGATGGTAACGTTGAAAAACGGTGCGCGGATGGACGCCAGAATTGCGAGCACGATTCTTGACGAGCTTTCATGCTTGAAAACGCGATACGACCATGAATTCAAGGTTCTTTACGAGTTGTTTGAAACGGGGCATGGTAGCGACCCGCAAGTGATTACCGAATTCAAGAAGGCAGGCCTGATTTTGGAGAAAAACGGTCAACTCAAATCGGATGCCAAAAATGTTTTTGAGGCAGCACTTCGCAATAGTCGCGGCCAAGCAGTTGAAGACCCATTTTTGCGTGAATGCCCCGACGAGCAGGAAACACTCAAACGGATTAAAATGCAAGAGGACGAAGGGCCAGCTAACATAATGTTTAGTGCGTTCGCTCCCAAGAAAATGCGGGGTATCCTCGTGCGTGATATTCGTGACGCGAAGCGCGTTGAAGGCATTGACCCTGGCAATCGCTGATGGCCGGAAGCTACAGTAATTCAGCGTCAAGTCGACTAAAGGTCGGTAGGGTTCTTAAAGTCTCTCGACAACTCGGCGGCAAGTAACTCAAGCGCCTTATGAAATCGCGACGTTGCGGTGCTTTCCGGAATGCCAAGGATTTTGCCGACTTCGTCGAACGGTAACCATTGCCAGCTATGAAGTTTAACTACCTGGCGATACTTTGGCGGTAGTCGATCAACAGCCTCACGAATTAGCTTTTTCTTCTCGGCAATCTCGATCTCATCGGCCGGAGGCAGGGTAGCCGCAGTGATTGGTTTGATTTCCTGAAAGAATTCGTCATCCACCAGAACAACATTCCGTCGTTTATTTCTCCGCCAATTTCTGGCCTTGTTCCCGACTGTTCTAAGGAAATACGATTTTAGCCTGCGAATCGTGCCGAATCTCTTGAAGACTGCAATGTACGAATCTTGCAAGATGTCTAGGACTGCATCGGAGTTTTGAACCAAACTCAGGGCCAAATAGAAGCCATCCGAGTAGGTGTCTTGCACAAACTTTCCGAATTGCAACAGCAGGTATTGGCGATCTTGCTGATCCTCCATTGGAACATCTGGGTTGGCTGGGCTTTCACGCTTAGGACGCGCCTGAGGAGTTTGTGGATGTGAGAGAGCCTGGGCATTGTTGCTCCCTTCATGGGGCGCCCGACGTTTTGCATGACCAATTTCAGATTGTGGCGTTAGTGTCCTTTTGTCAGCAAGATCACCAGCATTCAATTCATTGTTGCCAGCTGCGGGGATGGCTGAATCGGCGGTCGGGGTGACAATATCCGCCACTCCTCCCTCGCCATGTGGAAGCTGATTCTCGGGAGGCGCCGCAGCAGAATTCGGTCCAGCAGCACTCAGCTGCGGCACGGGTTTCAGGCTGGCAGGATCTGCCGCTTGCTCTTGGCCGTAATCGCTTGGTCGTTTCTGCTTCTTCATCGCCATGACTACCTCCCCATCCAAGGCGGCGTCCAAGGCCTTCAACAAAACTGTGCGTAATTGATTAGCGGGTTAAACCGCTGTTTTTCCAGGGTTAATTGACATTTCTTTCCAAAAAATCCCTTAGATTAAGCAGCGCGGATGCCAAAATCGCAGTTTTTCCAGGGTTTTTGAGCGCCCGACGCGCTAAGCAATTACAACTGTACCTCGGTTGCGGACACTTTATTCTAGCGCGTCAGCGGAGACCTAACGTATGATCGCGGCCGACAAACTTGCCGAGAGCTGTAGGACGAATAGAATCCTCGGCGTCTATTAGGCGTGCCGAAGCAAGATTGTCGGCATTTACTTGGCAGTTCTTCGGCATCGGGCGAATGCAGGGAATTAATGAAAGAGGGCTGTTGTGGCTGCAAAACCTGAATTTGGCGCGTTCCTGAAAGCACGATTGCGCGAGTTGAAACTGAACCAGAAGGAGTTCGCGTTCAACCTACACGTACCACGCCAAACCTTTTTGTCTTGGTTCGACAAGAAGATCGGGTTTCCCAAGTGGAGAATGGAAGAAATCCTTCGGCTCGCGAAAGTGAACATGACTCTTGAAGAAGTCCAAGAGCGTTTCAGTATCAAATTCCAGCAAAAAGAAAAACCATCCGAATCGGAGAGCAACAATAAGGCGACGGACACAGACTTGATGGGGACCATTGAGGCGCTGGACAAAAAGTGGCAGCAAATTGAAAAGAACTTTGAACCGCTGGGAAAACAGACCAAAGAACTGACGAGCGTGATGGGCGCGTACGACTATGCGGCTTCCCTATCCAGCACCTTGATATTCTTCGCGTTTCGGGGGAAAGACGATAATTATCGAGCGTTTGCAGAGTCCATCGCTCGGGCAATACAAAACAAGGCGATTTTTGTATTCTTCACGCCGACGCATGATGTGGTGACCAATTATTACAAGGAAGAATGGGGAATAAACGGAACTGAATCTGCAAAATCTTTTGCCGATGGTTTCAAGGCACTGCGTGAGGCTTGTATACAGCACGTCGCCCAGGAAAAGGCAGGTGGATGTTTGCCAGAAACTTGTCAGCCAGATTGGTGGGTTGGCAGTCGTTTGGGCCACTTTCCGGTCGATGACTGCCCCATGTGGGTTCCAGGTTTTGCGTTCACCTTATTAGGAACCACAAAACGGGATAAACAACCGAAATGGCGTGCATTGGTTCGTGTTCCCGATAACCGATTTGGGGGCCTGTTCCCTTTTCCCCAGGAGGAGTTTTTTAGAAACAGGCTTTTGGAATTTTGTAAACGCGAGTCGGTGCGACTTTGCGAGCGCACTGGACAGGAACTTCGCCAAGGCAATCGGAAAGGCCAAGCAGGCGGTCGCCGAATATCAGCAGAAAAATTGCGGGCAAAGCAGGCCGAATTGTTGCTCCTCATGCGGTTTCAGGCGCTTGTGCATCGTGAAGAATGCAACCTACATTTGGTTGAAGATGACAACCCGCCCGCGTTTTAAACCTACCTTTTTTCCCTTAGCCAATTGCCTTCCTCTATCCATCACGCTAAGCCGCGGCAGCGTGAATGGCTTGAGCCGTTTCCACATTGGAAACGCTGAAACGGTCCATCACTTGGCGAGCAAAGTGAATGACTTTTTCAAAGACTTGCTCGAACGCCATGTCGTCGAATTGCCGCGCCGCGGCTAGCAATTGCAGATTGCGAGAGTGGTAGCAAAGCCAGCTGACCGCCCAGAGTTGTTTGTCATTGGGGAGCGTGCCGCCATAGTCCGCGACCAGCGTCATGGCCGCCTGGTGGCGCTGCATGGCCGTTTTCCACATGCGTTCGTGTTTTGGCGTCATCGTAGATTCTCCGAAAAAAGACTAATCGTCGGGGGACAAGGCTCCACCGTCTGTCAGCCACTGGTCGATGGCTGGTTGGTCTTGATCGTCACGGAAGTCATCGGGTGGAATTGAGAACATTGCTGGGTGTCCTTCTTGTTGGTGAGAAAACAGATCGCCCTATCCCATAGACAACTGGGATGGCAAGAAAAACAATGAATTTGGACTTTTGTTGAGGAAAGCGGCCGACTTGAAGGCGGTAGGAAGATTGCGCATGTCGGGCCGACCAAGTAAAGCTGGATTGCCATTACTCAAAGCTGTTAGCCAAAAACCGTGCGAATGGCAGCCTGCTGCTGGTTCGGGATCAGGTGCCGGTAGCGCCTTCGCATTTCTTCGGTCTGGTGCCCCATCCATTCGTCGATGAGCCGCTGGTCAACGCCCTTGGCGGCGCAGTTCGACGCGAAGCTGTGCCGGAGTGCGTGCCAGCCCTTCAGCACTTCCCATTTGCTGCCGTCTAAAGCCCAGCGGAAGTGATGTGCGGCCAATTGGGCAGTAAGCAGAGCATTCGACTGCGAGCAAATGGTGAGCTGCCCGCCGGGGTGGCGTTTGAACCAATCGTGCATCACATCCCGAAGGAAGGGGGACAACGGCACAGAGCGGAAGGTAAAGTCCTTGGATCGATCCTTCTTCTTTTCGCGGATCGTCACCATGCCGCCCGTGAAATCAAAGTCATCCACGTGGGAGCGAAGCAACTCGCTCCGACGGGCGCCGGTGTGCGCCGCGAAGGCGAACATCGCGAAAATGAAGCGGTGCCGGCAGGTGTCGCGGACATGGGCCAAGAGCTGTTCGATTTCAGGTAGCGTGAGGAATAGGCATTCCCAAAGCTCCCGTTCCTGGTTCGTGGTCAATCCGCCTCGGTCAATCTGGCGGGCGATCTGGCTCCAGGTAGCGAATGGCGGCTTGCCCCTGGCCTTGTTGTAAATTAAGCCGCGGGTCGGGGCGGGGCCGGCGACCAGCCGCTGCGGCAAGGCCCACTTATTCCAGATGCTTGCCAGCGTGCCGATTTCTTTCTGGATGGTAGTGTGGCTGACGGGCTTGCCCTTACGGCCGGTTTCCTTGGACCGTTCATCGACATAGCGCTGCAGGGCATCGGTCGTGAGGCCATTGAAGGGAATGCGGGCGCCCATGATTCGTTGTAGATGGGCCAAATGAATCTTCTCGGTGTAGCGGGTGGTTGCTTCCTTGACTCCTTCCGGCAGCTGGGTGTCGTATTGGTCGAAGACATCACAGAGCGTCAACGCCTTTTCGATTACGGGTTTTACATTGAGCTTGCCGTCCGTCACCAGGAAAACCGCCAGGTCAGCGCCGGGCGGCACTTCCAACCGACCACGTTCGACAAGGCGAAGATTCTCCTCCAGGCGAGCCATGCAGGCTTGCGCCTCCTTGCGATTGTCGCTGCCAACCGAGTAGTGGAGCTTACGGCCACCGTGGCGAAAGGCGACGCGGTACAGTCCGGAACGCTGTTCGAGCCAGGCCATTGGAATTCCCCTCGCGTAAGAATCCTACGTTCCCGGTCCAGCGACGTGACCCCAACGCGACCGCAAGCTTGCCCCCAAAATGCCCCCTTTTTGCGCGGACCGGCAACGGGGGCACCTTCGACGGTTTGTCGTAAGTGCTTAGTGATTTTGGAGGTTAGGCGGAAGAAATGGCGGGAGAAATGAGCTGGGGAACTAGGATTCGAACCTAGACAAGCAGATCCAGAGTCTGCTGTGCTACCGTTACACCATTCCCCAAGGTTCACTGGATTTTATGTTTTGAGCCGACTTGGGACAAGCCGGGTTTGCGGGGGCTTTTGATCGACCATTTCAATTGCGGGGCGGCTGCCCTACAATCACACAGAACTTTTAAATCGATTGGCGCGGTGCATTACACCGTGGCTTTACTACGTCTTGCAACGTGGAGATTCCATGAGCTGCGTGAAATATCTAACTGCCGGGGTTTTGCTGGGTATGGCCGTGATTTTCCTTGCCGCTGGTTGCCATGATCATGGGAATAACCAGGCGGCTGCCACGAATAGTGGCACTGGCGGCCAAGCGCCGCAAGCGAAGGAGAGTGCCGAGACTGTCATTCAAGCGGAGCGGGCCAAACTCAGTGAAGAGGACCGCAAACTGGTGGATGCTCAGGAGTGGTGTGTTGTTTCCACGGACAATCGCCTGGGAATCATGAAAGAGCCCATCAAGATTTTGGTCAAGGACCAACCTGTGTTTCTTTGCTGCAAACATTGCGAGAAACTCGCATTGAAGGATCCCGATGCCACGTTAGTCAAGCTCGAAGAACTCAAGGTAAAGAAACTAACCCAGATTTCTGCCAAGTAACTGCTTGTGGATTGCCCGCCGGCCGGTGAGTGGAGGGCTTGCGATGCGAACCGCGGTTGCATGCGTGCTCGTCGTTGGCGTGGGCTTTCTGGCTGCGCTAGACATGCCGGCTTACCCGCAGGACAAACCAAAGACTGATGCCGCTGGCGACGCGCTGCCTGCGGGCGTGATACGTATCTTGGCAGCGCCTGCGTTTCGACATGCTTCACCCATTACGGGCCTTGCGGTGGTCGATGGCGGCAAGCGTATTGTCACAGGCAGCGACGACGGGGCCGTGCTCTGGGATGCGATGACGGGCAAGCGGCTGAAGACGTTGGTAAGCGGCAAAGTCAAGCGGCTGGCGGCGACGGCGAAGGGCAATTTGCTGGCGGTGGGGCTTGAGGGGGACGTGTTGAAGGTCTACGACCTCGTTGCCGGCAAAGAGCGGTTTTCATTGTCTCAAAGCAACGGACACACCTATGGCCTGGCGTTTTCACATGACGGGAGCCTTGTGGCTTCGAGCGCTGAGAGCGGAATGATCCATTTGTGGGAGACCGCCGACGGCAAACGCGCTCGCAGCATCAAGGGGCCTGAAGTTCAAATCTGGGCGCTGGCGTTTCACCCCGACGGCAAACGTCTGTATTCCGGCGGCACGGACAGTTCGGTTTGGGAATGGGACCTGGCAACCGGCAAGGAACTGCGGAAATTGCGCGACAGCAATGGCGGCTATGTGATGGGCTTGTCGTTCAACGCCAACGGTGAAGCGCTGGCGGTAAGCGCTAATACCAATGTTGGGCGGCTGGCGGACACCACTGCGCGCGTTGGTGTGTTCGAAACGGCAACATTCCAGGAACGTTTTCGCGCCACCTTGCCCGAAGCTTGGGTGCATGGAGTGACGGTTTCCTCCAACGGCCGTTACGTGGCTGCCGCCTTTGCCAGTGCCAAGCCAAGGGACGGGCGCGTGGGCTTGTGGGACACGTGGACTGGCAAGCGGATTCCGCTCGATGTGGACGATGCGCATGCGGTGCATTTCGTGCATTTTTTGGCGGAGGGTAAAACACTGGCAACGGCGGGTGCGGACGGCGCGGCGCATTTGTGGAAAGTGGCCAATGGTGTTGAAGACGCGATGACCAAGGGACCTGCGGGGCCCATTCGGCATGTGGCATTCGCGCCGTTGGGAAAGATGCTGGCGTCGGCGGGCACCGGCGGGAGGGTGCAGCTCTGGGATACCGAGAAGGGGAGCCTGTTACGCCAACTCCGGGCCCATGAAACGCCTATCACATCTTTGGCGTTCTCGCCGAGCGGCAAATACTTACTGGCGGGAAGCAGTCAAACAACGCCGCCGCAGAATATCGCCTCGCTGTGGAATGCCGAGACGGGCGAATACATGCGGACCTTCCAGCCGGCGGCGGGTGAGTTCGCATTTTCGCCGGACGAGAAAACGCTGGCAGCCACGGACGATGGTTTCAAGGTGCGGCTTTGGGATGTGGAAAAGGGGACAGAGAAACACAGCTTGACGCATGGGTTTCCAGTTTATGCGGTTGCATTTTCGCCCAACGGGCAATTGCTGGCAACCACCAGCACCGATCAGAGTGTCCGATTGTGGAATGCCGACACAGGAGTTTGTTGGAAGACCTTGGACGGCAGCTATCCAAGCGCCCGCCGGGTCTGGTTCTCGCGGGACGGCTCGCTTTTGTTCGCCTTCCAAACCAAGACGCTGGAAGATGGAGCGACGCTGGGAGGCCAAGAGGGTGTCATTCACGTTTGGGACGCACTGACGGTTGACCATTTGGTGACTATGCGCATCTGGGGTCTTGGACGCGAAGGACATTGGCTTGCTGAAAACGGGAGGACTTTGGCTTTTCCCGCCGCATCTGGAAAATTCAGTGCCTTGGACCTCGTTACTGGTGAAGAAATCGGCCCTCCCACAAGTTACGGCGGTGATTTCACCAAAGCGGCCTTCACGCCGGACGGGCAAATGCTGGCGCTTGGGCACGAAGACGGGCGGCTAACTTTGTGGAAGCCGCCGCCACTGCCGCCGCGCAAACCGCTGCCGGACAAGATGGATGAAGAGAGGCTGAAAGAGCTGTGGCAGGTGCAGGCTGGCCAAGACGCCAAATGGGCCTTCCATGCTCGCTTCTTCTTGATTGCCGCGCCGAACCAAACGTTGTCATTGCTCCGTGCCAATATCCAGCCGGTCCCGGTCTTGAAACCCAAACAAGTCGCCACATGGATTACGCAACTTGACAGCTCTTCGTTCAAGGAACGCGAGTTCG
>Ga0134121_10001682_pt1 | contig 20427 bp, 13 predicted proteins | sample KB301_FD_96463 | JGI IMG/M metagenome (GOLD analysis project Ga0134121, IMG submission 96463) | Terrestrial soil microbial communities without Nitrogen fertilizer from Kellogg Biological Station, Michigan, USA - KB3-0-1 | ecosystem: Environmental > Terrestrial > Soil > Unclassified ... | reverse complement strand
TGGTGGAAGCGGCGGAGAATTCGGGATCTTTGATAACCGCGCGGCTCGCGATGGAGCAGAATCGGGAAGTTTTTGCTGTGCCGGGAAATATAACTTCTCGAAACTCGTTCGGCACGAACTATCTGATAAAAGGCGCGGGGGCGAAGCTGGTGCAGCAGTGGCAGGACATCGCCAGTGAGCTGCCGCAGCCGGTTGCCGCGTCGCTTTTACCGCCGCCCTTTAGTGAACGGAAGAATCCTGTCTCCGATCGACTGGCGTTCGTTCCCGAAGGACTCTCGCCGGCCGAGACGTGCGTGTTTAAGTTATTGACGCCGGACAGCCCGGCGCATGTAGATTGGCTTTTTGATAAGAGCAAGCTCCCGATTTCGGAGCTGACGGCTGCGCTGCTCTCTTTGGAAATTCGAGACGTAGTAAGGGCGCTGCCCGGTAGATGTTTTGTGAGAAAACTGTAAATGGCAAAAAACCTGGTAATAGTTGAGTCGCCTGCAAAGGCGAAAACCATAAACAAGTATTTAGGAAAGGACTATCTGGTCAAGGCCTCGATAGGCCATATTAAAGATCTGCCTTCCAAAGGTCTCGGAGTTGATGTCGAACACAATTTCGAACCCACTTACGAGCTGATTCCCGATTCGAAGAAACGTAACAACAAGAGGATCGTTGCCGAACTGAAGAAGGCCGCGAAAGAAGCTGATGCAATCTATCTCGCTGCCGACCCCGATCGCGAAGGCGAAGCAATCTGCCAGCACCTCAAAGAGGAGATCGTTCCGAAGCGACCTGCGAAGCCCGCGTTTCGCGTAATGTTCAATGAGATCACGAAGCGCGCGGTCAACGACGCTTTCGAGCATCCACGACAAATCGATGAGAACCTTGTCGATGCGCAACAGGCGCGCCGCGTGCTCGATCGTTTAGTGGGTTACAAAGTCTCGCCGTTGTTGTGTCGCACGATTGGTGGACGATTGAGTGCCGGTCGCGTGCAGTCAGTCGCGCTCAGAATGGTGGTGGAGCGCGAACGAGAGATCGAGCAGTTTGTTAAGACTGAGTATTGGACCATCGCCGCGAATCTGAGCTCGAAACTGCCGCCCGCGTTTGATTCACGACTTTTCAAGATCGACGAGCAGACAGTTAAAACCAGCGGCTTCGATCAGGATCTCAAGAAGAATGAGATCATCATCAACGATCAGACCAAGGCTGATGAGATCGTTGCCGAAGCGCAGCAGCAAACGTTCATCGTCACAGACGTCACGACAAAGGAACGGAAACGTAATCCGGTTCCACCGTTCATCACTTCAAAACTGCAACAGGAAGCTTCGCGCAAGCTCGGCTTCGCAGTGAAGAAGACGATGATGCTGGCGCAGAAGCTTTACGAAGGCGTCGAGCTCGGTGACGAAGGCTCGGTCGGTCTCATCACCTACATGCGAACTGACTCGACGCGCGTTTCGGATGCGGCGCTGGGTGAAGTTCGTGATTACATCAACGGGCAGTACGGCGGTAATTATCTGCCCGAGAAGGCCGTGCACTATCGCTCGAAGAAAGACGCGCAGGATGCGCACGAAGCGATCCGCCCGACTGAAATCGCGCGCACGCCTGACTCGCTGGCGAATTATCTCAAACCCGAAGAGTTGAAACTGTATCGCTTGATCTGGCAGCGCTTTGTCGCGTCGCAGATGATGCCCGCCGTCTTCGATCAAACAACGATCGATATTCAGGCCGGACGATTCATCTTCCGCGCCACCGGTTCGGTGCAGAAGTTTGATGGCTTCCTCAAGATCTATCAGGAAGGTCGCGACGAAAAGGCTGAAGACGACGACGAAGCCGAACGAAGCCTGCCGCTTGTCGAAAAAGGCGAGAACCTCAAGCTGAATACGATCACGCCCGAACAGCACTTCACCGAGCCGCCCCCGCGTTACACGGAAGCGACGCTCGTGAAAGCGCTGGAAGAGAAGGGCATCGGACGGCCTTCAACTTACGCGGCGATCATGTCGACGATTCAGGAGCGTGAGTACGTCGAAAAGCTCCAGGGACGCTTTCATCCGACCGCGCTCGGCAAGACGGTCAACGATCTTCTGATCGACGGTGGTTTTGACGATCTCTTCAACGAGACTTATACCGCGCGCATGGAAGAAGAGCTCGACGACATCGAGGAAGGGAAGATCCGTTGGACCAAGGCGCTGCGCGAGTTTTACGACAAGTTTGAAGGCGACCTGAAACAGTTTCAGCATTACATCAAAGACATCAAAGAGAAGAACGTTCCGACTGAAGAGGTGTGTTTGAAATGCAACACGCCGGGCATGGTCCAGAAGTGGGGACGCTTTGGTCCGTATTTGAAATGTCTCAACTGCGAAGCGACACGTGATGCTGAACCAGCGAATGGTTCGAACGGCGCGGCGGCTTCAAACGAGCCGCAGGCGAACGGTGAAGAAGCAGCCGAGCCGGAAGTTTGTGAGTTGTGTGGCAAGCCGATGCAGTTGAAGCGCGGACGTTTCGGTCCATTCCTGGGCTGCACTGGTTATCCCGAGTGTCGCAACATCAGGAAGATTGGCAAGAGTGGTGTGGCAGCACCGCCGCCCGTGCCGATCGATGAGAAGTGTCCGGTTGATGGCGCGCAACTGGTGAAGCGCGTCGGACGTTTCGGTGAGTTTATCTCGTGTTCGAACTATCCGAAGTGCAAGTACATCAAGCAGGAGACGGTCGGCGTTTCGTGTACGCGGCCCGGCTGCAAGGGTGAGATCGTCGTGAAGAAGTCGAAACGCGGCAAAGCGTTCTACGGCTGCTCGGAATATCCGAACTGCAACGTCGTCTACTGGGACAAACCCGTACTCGAGACTTGCCCGAACTGTAACGCGCCGTTCCTCCTCGAGAAGACCACGAAGAAGCAAGGCACCTTCCGCTACTGCGCGAATGAGGATTGTGGGTATCGATCGGATGAGTCGGTTCAGCCGATCGTCAAATCACCCACCACCCGCCCGTCGCGTTCGGCGTAAAAGATCATTTCTCACGCAGCGGCGCAGCGGCACAACGCGAGTTACGTTGCGCCGCTGCGCCGCTGCGTGAGAAACTCTTACAGCGCACCTATCATCACTACAACTCGAGGAGACCACCATGATTCATCGGCGTATTGCGGCCGTAGTGCTGCTCCTGACTTTCATCATTTCGCCGGCGTCTCTGCTCGCACAACAGACACCGGCTCCCGCACCAGATCCTAACGATCCAATTCAACGCATCAAAGACGAAGGCATGAACCGCTCGCAGGTCATGCAGACGCTGAGCTATCTCAGCGACGTCATTGGACCACGCCTGACCGCGTCACCGGGTATGAAGCGCGCCAACGAATGGACGCGCGATCAACTGACCAAGTTTGGGCTACAGAATGCGCACCTCGAAGCATGGGGACCATTCGGTCGCGGCTGGACCTTGAAGCGGTTCTCCGCGCAAGTGACTGACCCGACAGCGATCCCTCTGATCGCGTATCCAAAAGCCTGGTCGCCCGGTCTGTCGAGCCCGCTCACTGCTGACGTCGTTTACTTCGACGCGAAAACAGAAGCTGACTTCGAAAAGTACAAAGGCAAGCTCAACGGAAAGATCGTTTTGACAGCGCCTCTGCGCGACGTCAATGCGCATTTTGAATCACTCGGCACGCGCCTGACTGAGAAAGACTTGTTGACGCTCGCAGACGCGCCCGAGCCACGTCCCGGCGGTAATCGAGGAAACTTCGGCAACAATCCGCAGCTCCGCGCCGCCTTCGAGCTCGCTAATGCGAAGTTGCGCTTCTTCCAGTCGGAAGGCGCGGCCGTGTTGGTCGATCCGGGCCGCGGCGATGGCGGCACGATCTTCGTGCAGTCAGCAGCCGTCCCGCAGCCGCCACGCGATCCAAACGCACCCGCACCCGCATTCGGTCGCGGCACACCGCCATACGATAAGAGCGCGCCCAAAACGATGCCGCAGCTCATCGTGGCCGTCGAGCACTACAACCGCATCGTGCGTATGTTGCAAGCCGGCGAGCCTGTAAAGATGAACGTCGAGCTGGCGGTTGCGTGGCAGGACGCAGATCCGATGGGCTACAACACGATTGCCGAGATTCCCGGCACCGATCTCAAAGACGAGATCGTGATGATCGGTGGTCACATGGATTCATGGCACTCGGGCACTGGCGCGACAGACAACGCCGCCGGTTGTGCAGTCGCCATGGAAGCAGTGCGAATCATTCAGGCGCTCGGTATCAAACCCCGTCGCACGATCCGGATCGCTCTGTGGAGTGGTGAAGAGCAGGGACTGCTCGGCTCACGCGCTTACGTTGCCGAGCACTTCGGTACGTTGCAAAACCCGGCGACGTCCGCCGTGCCTGCCACAGGTAACCCGAACAATGGAATGGGCGGCGGCAATGGCGGAAACGGAAATGGAAACGCCGCCGCTGGACCAACGCTTATCACGAAGCCCGAGTATGAGAAGCTGAGTGCTTATTACAATCTTGACAACGGCACGGGCAAGATTCGTGGCGTTTACCTGCAAGGCAACGAAGCCGTGCGTGCGCTGTTTCGTCAGTGGCTCGCACCCTTCCGAGATCTCGGCGCAACCACGCTCTCGATCGCGAACACCGGCGGTACGGACCACCTCTCGTTTGATGGAATTGGCTTACCGGGGTTCCAGTTTATCCAGGACGAGATCGAGTACGACACGCGCACACACCATTCAAACCAGGATGTGTTCGATCGTATTCAGGGCGACGACATGAAGCAGGCAGCGACGATCATGGCCGCGTTTATTTACCAGACGGCGATGCGTGATCAGAAAATACCGCGCAAACCAAGATAAAATCCGTAAAAGATCCGTGTAATCCGTGTTCAAATTTAGCCACGGATTACACGGATTATTTTTGATTTCCGCCGCCAGTCAACACGTACGACTTCACATAGCGGCGCAGATCTTCGACGTTGGTTTTGCGGTAGGCGGGAAAGTCATTTGCGATTCCGGCGTCTGGAAGCGCGAGCAGAATAAAAGCCTCCAACAATCCTTCTTTATCGAGCTTCTTAATTACCTGTAGCGAAGCATCCCCTTTTTGTTGGTCAAGCACTTTCAGTGCAGAGCGCATCGCTGCGGCTTCTTCTTTCAGACTGTGACGATACGTCTTCTCATTCGGATATTGCCTGGCAAACTCGTCCTGCCAACTGGCGCGAGTCAATCCATAAGTCATCCACGCGGCCGCTGAACCACTCTTGTCCTTGTCCTTACCGAACAAATTCGGATCGAGAGTCAGAGTCGTCTCACCTTCCTTCTTTTGCGCGACGTTTGCTGGAAGATCTACGCGCGGATGTGCGAGCTCGACGTGGATTTTGTCTCCCCAGTTCACAAAGGCTGCGCGAGAAAGACGGTTGTAAGGCTCGGCGATGTAAGCTTCGACAAACTTCTCGCCTGCTTCAGTGACTTTGCCCTGCTTCATGAGCGAATCGCCCCAGTAGCGGTAAGCAGTCTCACGATCGGGATTGATCGCGGCTGCGCGCGCGAACCATTCGCTTGCTTTTGCCTGATCGGCAGTCTTGAAGTAGACGTCGCCTGTGAAGAGTGCGGCTTCGTAGAGTTTCGGATCGAGCATCAGCGCGCGCTGGTACATCTCGATCGCTTTCGGAAACTCTCCCTTGGCGAAAGCGGCTTCGCCTTCGTGCATTGCCTCGTCCACTTCTTTCTTGGACGAGAAACTCCCATCGTTGCCGCCGTCGGTCGGAATACCCTCGATCATCGCGTTCAAGAGCGCACTATTTGCTCCGAGTTTTTGTGCCTGGACGAGTAGCGCTCGGCCTCGTTTGCGGGCTGACTTTCGTTCTTCAGGACTCTTCAGGTAAGCGCTCTGCGTGAACACGAGCATTCCCAGATTTTCTATGACGGCAGGATCTTCCGGATACTTGAGCGCAAGCTGTTCGAAGAGCGGCAGAGCCTCGACGAATTGCGCGTCTTTGTAAAGCTGGAAGGCGCGTTGGCGATCGGGATCTCCCTGCGCTGCTGCGGTTCCGAACGAGGCGAGAAGCAGGAGGGCCAGAATTCCGAATTGTGCAAATTTTTGGAGGTCGGGCATGCGGGAGAGTCTATCCCGGGCGCGCGGAAAAAACAAAGATTTAAGCCGCGGATCTTCGCGGATGAACGCCGATTTAAATCCGCGTTTATCCACGAAGATCCGCTACTAAAAATTAGGTAGGGTTACGTTCCAACGAGGGTTGGTAACTTTGTTTTTTTGTATCCGCGTTGGGCAGATGATCCCCGATGAAATTTCGCAGCGAAGTGATCAGCGCTGGTAGCACGACCGTCTTTGCTGTCTTCGAAAGCTCCTGCACAAAAGCGTCGCCAATATTTCCTGCCTCATTTTTCACACGGTCGAAGGCCTGTGTATTGGTGAGCTTCTGGAAGAAGTTTGGTCCAGTGTCGTGCAGCGTGCCGTTTCCTTGTTTCACGTGCACGGGAGCAGTCATCGGCGCGCTACCAGCGATTCCCTGCGTCGCGTAGTGTCGCGTTTCCTCGCCATAACGATCTATCGCCGAGTGGTATTCATGTTCGTCGCCTTTTACGTAGTTGGCGATGCAGTAACCGGTAAAGAAGCCGGCGCCCAGGGCCGCGGCGCTCCAAACCACCGGCCGTTTCTTAAACTGTTCACGCCAATCGAGAGTGTCTTTAACTGCCTGTACTTGATTCGCCACAGTTTCTTTTATCTCCGATACTGTATTTGTGATCGAATCGCGCGCTTCACCCAAACGACGCTGAAGTTCTTCCTTGGAAGGCTCCTCAGTCGTTAGGTCTTGCGCGCGAGCCAGTCCTAGAGTTCGTTCTTCAGCCATTGCTTATCCTTTCTCAGTTCTTGAACTGTTCTCTGGGGTACCAGATCCTGCCTGGCGAGCCGGTTCTTCATGAGCATCACGACGATCGCACCCACCAGCAGATAGAAGCCCCCAGTCACTACAAACCCGAGAGCGTAACTGGCCGGTTGGCTGAAATTTGCCTGCGCGAACAGAGTTGAGACCGCGAAAGCGATCGCTACATTGAGAAGTGCAAAGCCAACGGTTGCGATCACGGCGCCAATCGCGATCATGGTGACGCCCCGCGCGTAGGCGTTTGCCTCCTCCTTGATCTCCACTTTGAATAACGCAAGCTGAGAATTGAAGAGCTGCATTACGTCATCGCCGAGACGGCTGAAGAGGTTTGGCAGACCTTCCGCGTCGTTCTGTACGTCTAACCCGTTAGTCTTAGTTAGACTTGTTTTTGTTGCCGCCATCTTGGTTCACCCCCGTTTTAGTATTCGCGACCGGCTTAGCGCCGGCCCCGAATGATCAAGCCGAGTAAGAGACCCGCTGCTGCTGAAATCAGAAGTGCCTGGCCTGGTTTTTGGCGTGCATATTCTTTGGCGTTCTCTGCGAGCTCGCCGAGATCTGCGTTTTGCAGTTCTTTGAACTTGTCGCCGACGACCGAGACTTTGTCACTCACGTAGTCTTTCGCCTGCGAAGCGACTTCCGAGATCTTCTGACCGTACTCCTGAGCTGTTTGCGATAGAGCCGTCGCGGTGCCGGTTCCCGCTGTGCCGGTCGTACTTGGGGTTGCGCCGGTTGTTCCGGTGGTTGGTTCTTTGATGCTTCCGTTTTCTGGCATGTCTGATACTCCTTCTCAGATAAAAAATAGAATTTGGGCTAGCCGCAGAATTGAGCAAGCTTTGTGCCGACAGAATGTGAGAAAAAGATTGGCATTTCTGCGCGCATCTTGTTGCGAAAGAATACAACGGTGCAGAAATCCATTCACTTTAGCCACAGATAACACGGATCGAAGACGGATTTACCCAACTCCACTTAACTTCTTGACATCAAAGCGGGTCGATGGTAAGTAAGTACTTACTTTATGCCAGGAAGAAAGAAGATAAACAGGATTGAGTAAGCAGATGACGATTGAAGGGGCTGCGACCGGCGCCCGGATGGCGGGAGAAGAGCGGCGGCTCCAGATCCTCGCAGTGGCCGTAAGCCTGTTTTCACAAAAAGGCTTTCGCGGCACCACCACAAAAGAGATTGCCACCGCGGCCGGAGTCTCCGAGGCGATGGTGTTTCGTCACTTCGCCACCAAACAGGAACTCTACTCCGCGATTCTCGATCACAAAGCTTGCGCCAGTGGTCGATTTGATCCGGCAGAGACGGCCGCCGCACCGATGGAACGCAAAGACGATCACGCCGTTTTCGAGTCGCTCGCACTCGGCGCGCTGGACCATCACGAAAAGGATCCGCAGTTTCAGCGACTGCTGCTCTACTCGGCACTCGAGAAGCACGAGCTCTCGCAGATGTTCTTCGATCAGATCGTGCGGCACGTCTACGAGTTTCTGGGCGGCTACATTCGTGAGCGACAGCGCGATGGAGCGTTCATCGAAATCGATCCGTCGGTCGTAGTGCGCTGCTTCATCGGCATGGTGATGCACCACTCGCTCAACAACAATCTTTGGGATCCCGATCGTCGTTTGCTGAACATCTCGAACGAGAGTGCTGCAAAGGTTTTCACAGACATTCTCTTGAAAGGCATTACCAAGCCTGCGGAATAATTAAAAAGACAAGATGCAATTCACTGGAAAATCAAAACTCGCGCTTGTGATGCTGCTGCTCGTCGCCGTCGGAGCTTTTGTCGCGTCGTGTGGTGGCTCGAAGGCGAATGTTCGTAAAGAGGAATCAACCGCGAATTCGGAGCCAGTCGCAATCGAGGTGACGACTGCCGCCGCGATTAAACGCGAGCTGCCGCGATTCTTTGAAGCGACAGGCAGTCTTGCCGGCGACCAGCAAACAGACGTCGCGCCGCAAACTTCAGGCAAGGTCGTCGCGGTCGGCGTCGACATCGGCAGCTACGTGAGGCGTGGCCAGATGCTCGTGCGTCTCGACGATGCGGAGTTGAAACTGCGTGTTGCGCAGGCGTCCGCGCAAGTCGAACAGGCCAAGGCCGCGGTTCGCCAGGCCGAAGAGAAGATCGGGCTTCGTTCGGGGCAGGCTTTTGATCCCAATCGCGTTGCGGACGTCGCTGCGGCGAAGGTCACCCTGGATCTTGCCGAGAAGAATTTGCAGCGCGCGGAGAAGTTGATCGAGTCAGGCGACGTGTCGCGTTCGTTTTACGACGACGCGCGCGCACGGCGCGATCAGTTGAAAGAGCAGTATGAAGTTGCCCTCGCACGCGCTCGACAGGACTATGCGGGAGTGGACGTGGCGCGCACGAATGTCGCGAACGCGCAGGCGCAGCTCGGGCTCGCGCAAAAGAGTTTACAGTACGCGGTCATTCCCGCGCCGATCGACGGTTTTGTGACTGAGCGAGTAGCTGACCTGGGCGAATACGTTTCGCCGCAGCAGAAAGTCGTGACGATTGTTCGCACGAACCCGTTGCGCATTCGTATCGACATTCCCGAACAGGCGATTGCGGCAGTGAAGGTGGGGCAGTCAGTTTCGATCTCGACGAGCGCATGGCCTGACAAGAACTTCGCCGGGCGTGTCGCGCGCATCGCGCCGAATGTTACCGCGCAGTCACGCACGTTGACTGTCGAAGCGGAGATCGATAACAGCAACAACGCACTCAAGCCTGGCCAGTTTGCCACCGTGCGAATCTTGCAGGAGCGCGCTGAGCCGGCGGTGCTGATTCCGGCGCGCGCGGTTGTGAACGATGCGGGCGTGAATCGCGTGTACGTGATCAAGGACGGCCACGCCGAACAGCGTCTCGTGCAGACAGGTCAAACAGATGGCGACCTCATTGAGATCAGGAACGGCATCGCCGCGGACGAGCAGGTTGCGACGAGCAATCTCGAACAATTGACTGACGGCATTGCTATAAAACAGTAATCCGCGTTCATCCGCGGAAATCCGCGTAAAAAAATCGTTATGCAGAAGCTTGCTGAAATATGTGTTCGCCGTCCGGTGTTTGCGACGATGTTGATTCTCAGCCTGACTGTCGTCGGGCTGTTCTCCTACAAGTCGCTGGGCGTCGATCTGTTTCCGAAGATCGACTTGCCGACGATCACCGTCACCGTCGTGAATCCCGGCGCGTCGCCGCAGGAGATTGAGACTGAGATCACCGATCAGGTTGAAGGCGCGGTGAACACGATCTCCGGTATCGACGAGCTACGCTCAACGTCCGTCGAAGGTGTTTCACAAGTCTTCATCACATTCCTGCTCGAGAAGAATCCTGACATCGCGGCCCAGGAAGTCAGAAACAAGATCGAGCTGATCGTCAACGATCTTCCGGTCACGGCCGAAGCGCCGATCGTCCAAAAGCTCGACACCGACGCGGCGCCCGTGGTCCGTATCGCTGTGTCAGCGCCACGCTCTTTGCGCGAAGTTACAGACGTTGCCGACAACCAGATCAAGCAACAGATCGAATCGATCAACGGCGTCGGCGACGTGCAGATCATCGGCGGACGCCGCCGCGAGATTCAGATCTGGGTCGACCCGGACAAGATGCGCGCTTTCAACGTGACAGTGGCGCAAGTCGCTGACGCAGTGCGCGCGCAGAATTTGGAAGTGCCCGGCGGTCGTGTTGACGAAGGCGCACGCGAGCTGACGGTGCGCACGATGGGCCGCATCGTCAATCCTACCGAGTTCAACGAGCTCGTAGTCGCGAATCGCGGCACATACGCAGTCAAACTCAGCGACATCGGTTACGCGGAAGACGGAGCCGAAGAGCCGCGTACTGAGGCGCGACTCAATGGCCAGCCCGCCGTGACGCTGATCGTTTCGAAACAGTCGGGCCAGAACACCGTCGCCGTCGCTGATGCTGTCAAGGAGCGTTTGCACGAGATCAGCAAGACGCTGCCGCCGGGCTTCAAAACCGAAGTGGTCGGCGACCAGTCGATCTTTATCAAAGCGTCGATCGAGGCGATTCAGACTCACTTGATCGAGGGCAGTATTCTCGCCGCGATCGTCGTGTTCGTTTTCCTTTGGAGTTTCCGATCGACGATTATTGCCGGTCTCGCGATTCCGACGTCGCTCATCGCCACGTTTGGACTCATGGCGGCGATGGGCTTCACGTTGAATCAGATCACGATGCTCGCCCTGACGCTGATGGTCGGTATCGTGATCGACGACGCGATCGTCGTTCTCGAAAATATTTTCCGGTTTATCGAAGAGAAAGGTGTGCCGCCGTTCCAGGCCGCGATTGAAGGCACGAAGGAGATCGGCCTCGCGGTCATGGCGACGACGTTGTCGCTGCTGGCGGTGTTCCTGCCGGTCGGTTTCATGGGCGGCATCGTCGGACGATTCATGTCGTCGTTCGGTCTGACGTCGTCATTTGCGATTGCGGTGTCGTTACTCGTGTCGTTCACGCTCACGCCGATGCTCGCAGCGCGTTTGATCAAGCGCAGCGACGACGCGAAAGAGCGCGCGCTCGAGAAGCACACCGAGCCCGCGGATCACGGCTCGAAAGAATCACGTTTTTATCGTCCGATCGATCTCACCTATACGAAGCTGTTGACGTGGTCCATGAAGCATCGCTGGGTCATCGTCACGGCCTGCGTGCTCGTGATCGTGAGCATCGTCCCGCTCTTCATGTTTGTCGGTAAGAACTTTCTACCAGTTGACGACCAGGCGCAGTTTGAGCTCAACGTCCGAGCGCCTGAAGGTTATTCACTCGCGAACACATCAACTCTGGCGGAGCGCATCGCAGCCGATGTGCGCAAGCTGCCCGCGGTGACCGATACCCTCGTGACGATCGGTGGCGGCCTGCAGGAACAGGTAAATGTCGCCACCATCTACGTGAAGATGGTTCCAATCGAGGAGCGCAAGATTTCACAGCAGGAGCTGATGGTGCGCGCGCGCACGGAGATTCTCGGTAAGTACCAGAAACTGTATCCCGGACAATTGCGCACGAGCGTGCAGCAAGTGGCTGCCATCTCCGGCGGCGGATTCCGCAACGCTGACATTCAATATGTGTTGCGTGGTCCGGATCTCAACAAGTTGAAGCAGTATTCCGACGCGATGCTGGAAAAGATGAAGACGATTCCAGACGTCGTCGACGTTGACTCGACATTGATTAGCGGCAAGCCGGAACTCCGCGTCGAGATCGACCGCGCCCGCGCGGCGGATCTCGGCGTGAGAGTCGGCGACATCGCGCAGGCGCTCAACTCGCTTGTGGCGGGTCAGAAAGTGTCGACGTTCAACGCGGGAACTGATCAGTACGACGTGCGTGTGCGTGCGGTTGGAGAGTTTCGCACGAGTGTTGAAGGCTTGAAGCGAATGATCGTGTCGTCGACGAAGGTTGGCTGGGTCAGTCTCGACAATCTCGTCAAAGTCGAAGAGGGAACTGGGCCGGCGGCGATCGATCGTCTGAATCGACAGCGACAGGTGATGTTGCTCGGTAACGTGCGGCCCGGTGGTTCGCAGGCAGCAGTGATTCAGAAGTTGGACCAGTTTAAGAAAGAGATCAACATCGATCCGGCTTATCAGACCGGTCTGGCGGGACGTTCGAAGGAGCTTGGTCGCGCAGCTTATTACTTCTTGCTGGCGTTCGTTCTTTCGTTTGTCTTCATGTACATGGTGCTGGCGGCGCAGTTTGAGTCGTTTATTCACCCTATCACGATTCTGTTGACGCTGCCGCTCGCGATTCCGTTCGGCATTCTGGCACTGCTGCTGACGGGACAGACGGTGAACATCTTCTCGGGGCTCGGGTTGTTGCTGTTGTTTGGTGTGGTCAAGAAGAACGCGATCTTGCAGATCGATCACACGAATCAACTGCGTGCGCGTGGCATGGAACGGCTCGAAGCGATCATTCGCGCGAACCGCGATCGCCTGCGACCGATTCTGATGACGACGATTGCGCTTGTGGCGGGCATGTTGCCGTTGACGATCTCGACTGGTCCAGGTTCGGGAACGAATCGATCGATCGGCGTGCTCGTGGTGGGTGGGCAGACGCTCTGTTTGTTGCTGACGTTATTGGCGGTGCCGGTTTTCTATTCGTTGTTTGACGACCTCGCGCGCAGTCATGTTTGGGGTCGGATTCGCGATGGCGTTAATGGAGTGTTTGGACGCGTGCGACGGAGAGCGGCGACGGCTGCGGCGTCATTGATTTCGAAGCATTGAGGTGCTTGAAGAAGAATTTCTCACGCAACGGCGCAGCGGCGCGACGAAGAAGTGCACGCCGCGCCGCTGCGCCGCTGCGTGAGAAAACTAGTTAGGAAGAGCAATGCTAAATAGGATTTTGCTATCAATCATTCTTGTATTGGGTCTTTACCCGGTTGTCAGCGCGCAGCAGAAGCCGCTGCCGGAAATGAGCCGCGTCGGTGTTGAAACGGATCAGGCTCACCCGCTGTCGCTGCGTGAAGCGTTGGCGATGGCGCTCGAGAACAATAAAGACATCGAAGTCTCTCGCCAGAATGTGCGCATCGCGGAGTTCGATTACCTCGGCGCGCAGGGGCTTTACGATCCGCGCTTCACGACGCAGGCTTTTTACGAGCGCATCGAGAGTCCAATCTCGAGCTTCCTCGCCGGTGGCCAGAACGGCTCGACGATTCAGAGCGATTACACCGGCACCGCGCGTCTCGAAGGACAGACACCGGTTTTCGGCGGCAATTATCGTCTCGACTTCTCATCGGTAAAGCTGAACACGAACAACCAGTTCGTAGCGCTCAATCCGCAATACCCGACGTCGCTGACGTTCAGTTACACGCAGCCGCTCTGGCGCGGGCTCAAGATCGATCAGACGCGCCGTCAGATTCAGATTGCGCGCAAGAACCTTACGTTAACTGACACGCAGTTTCGCCAACGCGCGATCGATACGATCACGAACGTGCAGCGTGCCTATTGGGACCTGGTATTTTCACTGCGCAATTTGCAAGTGCAGCGCGACGCCGTCTCAACCGCGCGCCAGCAACTCGAGCACAACAAGCGTCTCGTTAACGAAGGACAACTGGCGCCGATCGACGTCGTGGCGGCTGAGGCGCAGATTTCATCTTTCGAGCAGCGTGTTTTTGGTGCGCTCGAAGAAGTCTCGCGTAATGAGAACAATCTCAAGAACCTGATTGCACAGGACCAGAAAGCGAATCTCTGGTCTGAGTCGATCGTTCCGCCTGATTCAGTCGATCTCGCGGCGCCGGTCGTTTCTCTTCCTGACGCTTTGAAGACAGCGATGGAGAACCGTCCGGAGTTGCAGCAGTCAGACGTGTTGAAGGAGATCAATCAGATCGATCAAAAGTTTTTCAAGGATCAGACGAAGCCGGGTATCGATCTAGTTGGGACTTACGGTGTCACCGGTCTCGCGGGTTCGGTAAGCAGCAACATCGTGAATCCGTTGACTCAAACGAGCCTATTACAACGACAGCGTATCGACGAGCTTTATGCGCTTGCTGGTTTGGACCCGCTGCCGGTTATTCCGCCGCAGCAGTTCTCGCAGGATTTGCTCGGTGGCTACGGACAGTCGCTACAAAACCTGCTGGCGAATCGCTACGGCACTGCCAGAATCGGAGTGCAGATCAGCTTGCCATTGCGCAATCGCACTGCTGAAGCGAATCTGGGCCGATCGCTGGTTGAAGGCGAGCGCATCGGAACGCAGCGCAAGCAACTCGAGCAAACAATTCAGGTTGATGTTCGTAATGCATTGCAGTCGGTGCGAAGTTCTGAAGCTCGTTTGCGTGCGGCAGTAGCGACGCGTGAAGCCAACGAACAGCAGTTTGCGAGTGAGCAGAGGAAATTAGACGCAGGTCAGTCGACGGTGTTTCTCGTACTACAGCGACAAAACGATTTGACTGAATCACGCGGCCAGGAGTTGAGGGCGCAAACAGATCTGAACAAGGCGATTGCGGACTTACAACGAGCCACGGGAAATGCGTTGAATGTGAACAGTATCGTCGTGCGAGTGCGCTAACAGGTTTCCCCGTGCGGCTGCACCAAAAGTCACGACGTAGCGGTGGGTTTCAGGGGGCGAAACTCACCGCTTGCTATTTTTAAAGAATTGCTTCGACGAGTTTGAACGCTACTATAATCGCTGCAATCCCACCGATCGAAGCAAACAAATACCACACAGGCTGTTTTGCTCGACAAGCTGGACAGCGGGTTCGCGTCGGGGCCACGTCCCTCTCGCAATTACGACACGTCATTAAAAATTACTTCCGCCGCAAAGACGCACAAGTTACACAAAAATGGATGGGGAATTCAGTTTTGTGCTTTCGTGCTTTTTTGTGACCCCATTCTAACATTGGTCCACAAGGGAAAGTGATCGGAAACTTCAACTTTTTTATCGATTCCAAAAGTGGCAGCTTCCAGCCCCCGTAACCAAACCCAATCAAGCTTCAGCTCGATGGGGACAAACAGAACTTTGCGTCTGAAAGTCGACTGATCTTCAAACGGAGTTTTCCATCCCGCGTTCGAAAAAAGTTTTTTGACTTTACCGCCGACGTTCGGCTCCCACGTATTGAAGTCGCCCATCACCATCGCAGGCATGTCAGCCGGAAGCTTAGCGAGGTCGTCGAGCACTGCTTTGTATTGCTCCAGCTTTTTCCCGATCTTGATGCGAGTTTCCGCGTGCGCCGAATAAATACGCCAGCGGCCATTGGGCATTTCGATAGTGGCGCCAAGCGCGACGCGACGCCGTTGGCCTGGTCCAGGATGCGGCAGCACGATGCGATGCACGTCTGACAACGGGTAGAAACTCAATATCGCAACGCCGGTCTCTTCCTCGTCAGTTGAATTAGGCGAGGGTGGCGCGGCCCAGGCGTAATACATGCCCAATGCGTCGGCGATCGTCTTCACTGTATTGTGGTGGCCGGTGCGCTTCTTGTGTCGATCGACTTCCTGTAGCGCGAGTATCGAAGCGCAACCGATCTCAGGATCTTCCTGTAGCAACTTGATCAGGGTCTGGAGATCGTCCCCGCCGCGCCAGCGGATGTTGTAGGAGATGACTTTAATTTCAGTGGGCGCGGAAGTTTGCTTCCGGATGGTAGTGGCTTGTCCCGATTCGAGGAGCGGAGTGTCGTTGTGGCCCACGAGGAGCGAGAGCAAGAGTAGCAGTACCATCATATCTCCAATCTTCCCTGGTTAGTTTCCGGTTGTCATTTTAGGCTAAACTTCGTCCATGAGTCTGTCCGATAGCAAACTCGATATTCTCGCGGTTTTTTCACATCCTGATGACGCGGAGTTGTCGGTTGCGGGAACATTGCTGAAATTGAAGTCGCAGGGTTATCGCACGGGTGTTTGCGACATGACGCGCGGTGAGATGGGAACGCGCGGCACTCCCGAGATTCGCGCCAAAGAAGCACTCGATGCGGCGCGCCTCATGAAACTCGACGTGCGAATAAATCTCGAGCAGCCGGACGGGCATGTTTGGCCGACCGAAGTGGCGCGCACCGCGTGTGTTCGCGTCCTGCGCACACACCAGCCGAAAGTTCTGATCACGACGCACGAAGACGATCCGCATCCGGATCACGCGAACACGTCGATTATCGTGAGACAGGCAGCGCGGCTCGCGACGATGAAGCGCTATGACGAGGAATCGGGGCTCGCGCCGGTGCCGATGCCCGCGATCATGCACTCGCTTTTCTCGCGACGAATCGTGCCGTCATTTGTGGTTGATGTGTCGGAATTTGTGGATGAGAAAATGAGCGCTATCCGGGCCTACGGCTCGCAGTTTTACGATGCTAAATCGGCCGAGCCCGCAACACGAATCAGCCAACGCGGGTTTCTGGATGAGATTGAATATCGGATGAGATACTTCGGATCGCTGATCGGCGTCGAGGCCGGCGAGCCTTTCTACGTCCGCGAAGCTCTAAACGTCGACGACCCCCTCGCCCTACTGACGCGCCCGATGAACATCTACTCTTAACGAACCGATCCGCGTTTTCAATCCGCGTTTATCTGCGTTTCGGCTCGAGGATTGCTCGCGCGATCGCGATGGTCGCCACGGCGCGTGGACCTTCACCCTGAAATCCCCTCACGAGCTCGACAGCCGGATCGTAATCCTGCAGCGCCAAATCTTTGAAGATCCCCTCGAGATCGAAATCGGGCACGTCATTTGTGTGCACTGACGATGACCCTTTGCTCTGAAACGTCAACACGATCTCGCCGTCTTCACCGGTAAATCCTTCCGCGGAGTTTGCAGCTTTCACCGCGTCAAACGTCGCATCCCACACGCGCAAAGGATCGATTACCTTGAGCGCGTTTGCGACTCCAACCAACGCGCGCGGCAGGTTAGGATCAGACACATCGATGCGACGCGCTTCAGTCGCAGCTTCATCCAAAACTTCCTGTGCTTTGTCTTTGTCAGTCTTCGCGATTAGCTTCGCACTCTGAGTCAGCACCCATGTCTTGATGATCTGAGTCAACTCGCCTTTGTGGGCCAACTCCAGCGCCTCATCCGGTTTCTTCTTCTCCACAAAATAGACCGCGAGCGACCCATCGATGTAAGCCTGCGCCTGTTTACGCAACTCTGTATTTTCCACCTTGCTGACGTATTCGCGAGCTCGCATGTTGCCCTGGCGTTCGGCAGCGTAGGCAAGCTGTATATAAAGCGAATCGCGCTCGTCGGAAGTCTTCGCGCGGTCGACTTTATCGAGCAAAGACTGCTCACGGTCGGTGTCCGGTTTTTCCGCCTTGAGGCCACGGTTTAGCGCGTCTTCGTCATAGCGACGAGCGCCGTCAGAAATGATCGTACTCAACGCGCTCATGTGACCACGCAGCGACTCGACCATCGCCGCCGGCGCTGATTGTTCGAAGAACGGTAACAGACGTTTTATGACGAGATATTTTCCGTCGAGAGCGGCTGAGCTTGGGTCCGGCTGTCCTGGTTGTGGCAATGGTCTTAGAAGGATCGCTGCGGCTGCCTGGAAAAATGCGTTCCTCAATTCAGGGGCGACGGCAGCCGGCGTGATCGTTGAAGCCGATTGCGAGCTCGATGTGCTCGTGCCAATAAAGGTCATGTAAAGGTGAGGTGTAAAGATGTACGACGAGAGCAGCGATACTGTGTTGGCGTCAGCCTGGGGATTGTTGGTTGAGCTGGCAAGCAGTGCAGCGTAACGGGTGTCTGCGACCGTCGCGTTCTTCTCGCGCACAAAACTGAGGAAGTTCATGCTTTCCGTCGTGACGAGCGCCAGCGCCGGCTCAGCGAATTGCACGGCGCGCTCCAATTCGTTGTTCAGAAGTAATTCCCTCGCCACCGACAAACGCTGATTCATAGCCTCGCTCAGACGGTTCGGGTTTGGCTTTTCGGTTGCTGAGTTTGCCGCTTCGAGTTTTTGAACTCGCAACTTCTCGAGAAATTCTTCACCGAGAGCGCGATCGTGTTTCGCTGCGAGCCGCAGCACATCACGACGTATGTTGGGCGGAGTATTGATCGCATAACCCTTATTTCCGGTGCGAAGCTGTTGTTGGCGAATCTCTTCCTGAAGCTTTTTGTCGCTCTCGATGTCAGCGACTTCGGCGGCGTCCCACGCTTTGCGAAACAACAAGCGACCTTGTTCGGCGTCAACCTGCCAGAGCGCGTCAGCGATACGCGCGAGTGATCGTGCGCGCAATCTTTCGTCACGGAAGGTGCGCGCATCACTCGAAAGCGCGACGAGTAGCGCGCGTGCCTTCACGCGACGCTCTCTTTGCGCAAGTTCTTCTTCTGTTAACGCAGCAGACTTGGGCGCGGCGGTCTTCGCAGGCGGCTTTGTTTCGGCTGTCTGCGTCTGTGCGTGAGCAACGATTCCTACCAGCAAACAGAAGGCGAGGATTAATGTCTTCATACAGGATCCTTCTTCTTCTCGAGCACTGTGCGTGCGATCGCGAGTGTGGCTACAGCCCGAGGCGCTTCTCCCGTGAATGTTTTGGCGAGCTGAATCGCTCGAAGTAGATCGGCACGCGCAAGATGCCTGAAAACCGCCAGCAAGTCAAAATCTTCGCCCGTGCTTTGTGACACTACGACCATCATCTTCGTTCGCAGGACCGAAGAGATGCGGCTGTCTTCACCAGTGTAAGCCTCGGCTCCATTCGCCGCTTTCACCACTTCACTGAGGATTTCCCACGAACGAACACGATCGATTTCCGCGAGTCCAACCGCAACCGCCGTCAACGCTCGCGCTCGATCAGGATCACTGCCACTCATGCGACGACTTTCCGCAAGCGCCTCGTCGAGCAGGTCGGTTGCGCGTGAACGCTCGTTTGCAACGACGAACTTCGCCGCACTCGTCAACGCCCACACCTTTTGAATACTCGTGAGATCGCCACTCTTGACGAGCCGAGTGATCTCTGTGACGTCTTTCTTTCGAACTGCGAGTTGAACAAGCTGGAAATCTGTATAAGCCTTGACGCTCTTCCGCAACTCCGTGTTCTCGATCTTATCGACGAGATCTCTGCCGCGCGGATCGCCGTTGTCAGAGAATGCGACTGCATAGTCGGCATAAATCGCATCGCGTTCGTCCGACGTCTTCGCACGATCGAGTCGCTCCTGCATGCGTTGAGCCGGATCACCTTCTTCCGACTCTGGTTGAATACCGACGGTGACGGCACGATTCTCACCTTGCTGAAATGTGGAAGGCACGTACGAAGCGAGTGCCGTCATCTGCGTGCGCAAGCCGGGCGCGAGATCCGCAGCGTACTGTTCGAATAATGGAAGCAGTCGTTTGATCATCAGGTACTTTCCGGTTTGACCTGACGTGGTCCGATCCTGATCCGGTGCGGCGAGTGGTTGCATCAGGATCTGGTATGCGACCTTCAGAAAATTGTTTCGTAGCGCTTGATCGACTTCAGGTGCAGGCGTCGGACCTCTTTGCCGGCTCTGATTCGCGCCACCGCTGGGCTCGAATGTTACGTAGAGAAACGGCGTGAACAGGTACGACGAGAGACCTGATACGGTGTTGGCGTCGGAGTTTGGGTCACGCGCCGCCCGAGCCATTAGCGCTGTGTAAGCGGAATCTGCGAATTGCGCATTCTTTTCGCGCAGTGCGGAAAGAAAGAAGATCGTGTCAGGGTTGACTGCGGTGAGTGCGGGTGTGGCGAATTCAATGGCGCGCTCGACTTCACCGTCTTCGACGAGCCGTCGTGCGAGTTGCAATCGCTGCGACATGCCGAGCTGCGTGCCGGAATTGTTGCGACGCAGATCTGCCGCAGCGTCACTGCGTTCTTTTTCGGTAGCTTCGTCGAGAGCTTTGAGAAACTCTTCGCCGAGTTTGCGATCGCGCTTGGCGACGAGTCGCAGCACTTCACTGCGCAAGCTTGGACCGCCGCGGACCACGACTGGCTCGCCTGCAGTTTCCAGTCGTTTCATTTCCTCGGCGCGTTTCTTGGCGGATTCGGCGTCGACGACCTCGGCCGCTTCCCACGCGCGCCGGAAAAGTTCTCGCGCACGCTCGGGATCGGTGCCCCATAAAACGTCTGCGGCTCGCGCCTGCACGCGCGCGCGTCGCGTTTGATCTTTGAAGCTGCGCGCCTCGTCAGCGAGCGTGCTGACGAGCGAAATCGCGACTGTGCGTTGCTGCGCGGCCTC
>Ga0134121_10001681_pt1 | contig 20436 bp, 11 predicted proteins | sample KB301_FD_96463 | JGI IMG/M metagenome (GOLD analysis project Ga0134121, IMG submission 96463) | Terrestrial soil microbial communities without Nitrogen fertilizer from Kellogg Biological Station, Michigan, USA - KB3-0-1 | ecosystem: Environmental > Terrestrial > Soil > Unclassified ... | reverse complement strand
CTGAACGGGATGTTCGCCTTCGCGCTCTGGGACTCGGGCGCGCAGCGCCTGTTCATGGCGCGTGATCGGCTGGGAATCAAACCGCTCTACTTCGCCGAGACGCCGGACGGCATCGTCTTCGGCTCCGAGCTGAAATCCCTGCTGCAGGTGCCCGGATTGTCGCGGGACCTGGACAGAAAGGCGCTCGTTCAGTACCTCGCGCTGGAGTACATTCCCTCGCCGCGCTCGCCGTTCCGTTCCATTCAGAAGCTCCCCCCGGCGACGATGCTCCTGGTGGAGAAGGGTTCGATCCGGACGGAGGTCTACTGGCGGCTGCGTGAAGCGTCGCCGGTGGGAAGCATCGCGGAGGCGGAGGAGGGGATCCGGACCCACCTGGAGCGGTCGGTCCGGCTGCAGCGGCAGGCCGACGTCCCGGTGGGAGCCTTTCTCAGCGGCGGACTCGACAGCAGCGCCCTGGTCGCCACCCTCTGCGCGACCGGCGGCGCCGTCCACACCTTCTCGATCGGCTTCGGCGAGGAGGGCTACGACGAGACGCTCTACGCGCGGCAGGTCGCGACGGCGCTTGGGACCGTGCATCGTGAGGAGGTTCTCCGTCCCGATTGCCTCGAGCTCTTCGAGACGGTGACGTCCTTTCTCGACGAGCCGTTCGCCGACAATTCGATCCTTCCGACGTACCTGGTCTCGCGCGTGGCGCGTCAGAGCGTCAAGGTGGCGTTATCGGGGGACGGCGGTGACGAGCTGTTCGGAGGATACGATCACTACAAGGCCGAGCGTCTGCTCGGCTGGTACGGGAGGGTGCCGGGCTGGGCGCGGCGCGCCACCATCGGGCTGCTCGGCGCGGATCCGGGAAGGACGGCCACCAAGAGGCACGGCGTGCGGCGCGCTCTCGCGCGGCTCGAGGAGGCGCGCGCGCATCCCGCGTCCCTGATGCAGGCGCGCTTCATGGTGCGCAGCACCGACGCCGCCCGTCGGGGGCTCCTGGTCGGCGCCGCGTCGCCCGGTGAGGGCGGCGGCTGGTCCGAGCCGTTCGAGGCGATCGTCCGCGACAACCCCTACCGGCGCGGGCTCGCGCGTCAGGGGTACATCGACCTGAAATCGTTCCTGGCCGACGACATCCTGTTCAAGACCGATCGGGCCAGCATGGCCGCCTCGCTCGAGGCGCGCGTTCCGTACCTCGATCACGAGCTCGTGGAGTATGCGTTCCGGCTCCCCGACGGCTACAAGCTTCGCGGCTTCGTCGGGAAATGGATCCTGCGCCGCGCCTTCCGGGGCCGCGTCCCGGACATCGTCCTGCGGCGGCGCAAGAGCGGTTTCTCCGTGCCGATCGCGTCGTGGCTGCGCTCCGGGCTGCGCGCGCCGGCCCACGATCTCCTGGCCCCCGCGAGGCTGCGGCGCCAGGGCCTGTTCGACCCGGAGACGGTCGGCCGACTGCTCGACGACCACCAGGCGCTGCGCGCCGATCACTCCAGGCTCCTCTGGGGTCTGGTCATGTTCCAGGCGTGGTGGGATCGATTCGTGGCGCCGGTGCCGGCCGACGAGTCGATCCCCTCGGTCGCCGGACAATCCCGATGAAGCGGTTGAACGGCCTCGCCTGGCGCCTGTTGTCACACCTTCTCTTCTGGAGCGGGATCGGCCCGCTGACCGCGGCCATCTGGAGGCGCAGGGCTTCGGACACCTGGACGGTGCTCGCCTACCATCGCATCGGCGAGCCGATGTCCGACGGGGGACCCGATCACGTCACCGCGGCGCGATTTCGATCGCACCTGCGCTACCTCAAACGGAGATACGACGTCGTGACCGTGGGCGAGGCGCTCGAGAGCCTGCGCTCCGGGGCCGTCCGGGCGAGACCGCTCGTGAGCATCACCTTCGATGACGGCTATGCCGATAACGTCGCGGAGGCGCTTCCCGTCCTGCTCGAGGAGGGCTGCCGCGCGACGCTCTATCCCACGCTCGAGGCGATCGAGGAGGGGCGCGCGCCCTGGACCCATCGCCTGGCCCGGGACCTGCACCGCGTCGTGGCGCGCGGCCCCGGGCACCCGCCGGCCGCGCCGGCTCCCGAGTCGATCGCACCCTTTCTCGCCGCGGCCGGGGGATTTTCGCGGCGCTCCCTGGCGGCGCGGATCGAGGCGCTGGTCGATCAGGTCAAGAGACTGGAGGACGGGGAGCGTCAACGCGTCTGCGATGCGGTCTCCCGGATGGCCGGACCGGAGCCCGACACGGCGCCCGTCATGCTGGACGCGGCGGGTCTCCTCGCCTGGCGCGAGGCGGGCATGGAGATCGGCTCTCACACCGCCCGTCACCCCATCCTGTCGCGCACAGGCCCGGCACAGCGCCGGGCCGAACTCGTCCTCTCGCGTCGTGGTCTGGAGCAGGTGCTGGGGATCCCGGTCCTCCACCTCGCCTACCCGAACGGGCGGGCCGATGACTGGGATCAGGCCACCATGGTCGACGCGCGCGCCTCGGGGTTCGTCTCGGCGATGACCACGCTGTGCGGGGTGAACCGCCGTGACCTCGACCCATACGCCATCCGGCGCATCAACGCCGGGAACGATCCGGTGCCGGTGCTGGCGATGCGGGTTTCCCCACTCGGGGTGCTGCTACGCACCCCGCCGGGCGCCGCCGAGGCCCAGGTTTCGAGGCCGGAGGCGGTGGGCGACGATGCCTCGGCCCGGGTCGCTCCGCTGCGGGTCGCCTTCATCGGCGCCCGCGGCATCGGCTCGGCCTACAGCGGCATCGAGCGCTATTACGAGGAGCTGGGAAGCCGGCTCGCGGCCAGGGGACACCAGGTGGTGGCCTACTGCAGGCCGCATTTTGCGCCGGAGGGCGCGATCTACCGCGGTGTCGACGTCAGAAGACTTCCGACGATCCGCGCCAAGCACCTGGAAACCATCGTCCACAGCCTCCTCGCGACCTTCGACGTCTGTTTCCGCCGCGTCGATCTGGTGCAGTTCCATGCCCTCGGTTCGTCCCCGCTCTCCTGGATCCCGCGCCTCGCCGGCAAGCGGACCGTGGTGTCGGTCCGCGGCCTCGACTGGCAGCGATCCAAGTGGGGAAGGGTGGCGCGCGCCTACCTGCAGTTCTGCGAGTGGACGTCGGTCTACTGCCCGAACGCGACGGCCGTCGTGTCCCGCACGCTGCAGCGTCATTTCGAGGCGCGTTTCGGTCGTCCGGTGCGGTACATTCCGAACGGCGTCGCGCCGACCGAGGCGTTGCCGCCCGCCGGTGTGCCCCGGTGGGGTCTCGAGGCCAGGGGTTATTTCCTCTACGCGGGGAGACTCTCGCCCGAGAAGGGGCTGGAGATCCTGATCGAGGCGCACCGCGAGCTGCGCGGGCCGCGGCTGGTCCTGGCGGGAGGATCGAGCTATTCCGACGATTACATGAAACGTCTGCGCGCATTGGCGGGTGATGGCACGGTGTTCACCGGCTTCCTGACGGGACGGGACCTGGCCGAAATCTACTCGAACGCGCTGGCCTTCGTCCTGCCTTCGCGGATGGAAGGACTGTCGGTGGCGCTGCTCGAGGCGCTGGCGTACGGTTTGCCGGTCGTCGCGAGCGACATTCCGGAGAACCGCGAGCTCGTCGACCAATGCGGCGGATACCTCTTCCGTCTGGATGATGTCGCGGACCTCCGGCGTGTCCTGCGATCGATCGCCGCGTCGCCCCAGGAGGCGCGTGGCGTCGGCGAGAGAGCGCGCCGGCAGGTGCAGGCCAGTTTCGACTGGGAGCGCATCGCGGGGGAGACCGAGGTGTTCTATCGTAGCGTCATGGCCGGATCGCAGGCCAAGGCGCCGGAGCGCGTCGCACCTCTCGGCTCCTCCGATCGCGACGTGGCCCCTTCGGACCGGGGGTGAATCCATGAAACAGCCGAGAGAGAGCACGACGACGCCGGGCCGAGAGGAGCGCGGCCGCACGTGGCTGGCGGCATGCCTGCTGGAGGGGCACCAGCGGCATCTCGCTTCCGTGGGGCGGCTCGCTGGGGAACCGCTGGAGCAGGTCGAGCGACTCGTCCTCCTCGTCCACGACACGTTCCGCAAGGGCGGCAAGCTTCTCGCCTGCGGCAACGGCGGCAGCGCCTCGGACGCGCAGCACCTGGTCGCCGAGCTCGTCGGGCGCTATGTCGAGGAGCGCAGGGGCTTGCCGGCGATCGCGCTGAACACCGACGTGGCGGTGCTGACCAGTGTCGCGAACGACTACGCCTTCGAACACGTCTTCGCGCGCCAGGTGCAGGCGCTCGGCGTGTCCGGGGATCTCCTCCTGGCGTTCAGCACGTCTGGTCGCTCGCCGAACGTCGTCGCGGCGCTCGCCGAGGCGCGCGCCCGCGGGCTGCGGACGGCCGCGTTCCTTGGCCGCGACGGCGGACCGGCGCTGGCGGGGGCCGAGCTGGCGATCGTCGTGCGGGATCAGGAGACCGCCCGGATCCAGGAGTGCCATGCGCTGATGATTCATCTGCTCTGCGAGGGGCTCGATCGGCTCCTGCGCGACGAGGCCGGACGGGGATGAACTCCGAGGATCGCCTTCTCAATCTGCGTTACTGGAAGGAGATGATCTCCCGCCAGCGATGGCTGATCCTCGCCTGCGTCCTGTCGGTCACCGGCGCGGCCCTGGTGCTGAGCGTCCTCAGGACGCCGATCTACGAGGCGACCTGCAGCCTGTACCTCAACCGCCAGCGCGTTCAGCCGATGAACTTCCAGGACATCTACACCAAGCAGCAGTACAACCGGCCCAACGACCTGGTGCTCACCCAGGTGGAGATCCTCAGGAGCACGCCGATCCTCGAGCAAGCGGTGCGCGACCTGGAGTCCCGCGGTCTCCTGCGGTTCCACGACTCCACCGTGCCCCCCAAGCCTTCCCTCAAGCTGCGTTTCCTGCAGCTGCTCGGGACGCCTCTGCCGAAGCTGCCGACCAAGAGCGATGAGAAGCGGACGGCGTTCGTCACCGATCTGCAGAAGGACATCAGCGTCGGGACCAGCGGCGGGCTGGCGTTCATCTCGATCGCGGTGCCGTACGACGATCCGGACACCGCCGCCGCCCTGGCCAACGCCATCGCCAGCGCCTACCTGAAGAACGACCGCGAGCTCCTGCATCGCAGCGCGGATGAGGCGATGCAGTGGCTGACCGAGAAGATGCGCGATCAGCAGGTCAAGGTGCTCGAATCGGAGGAAAAGCTTCGCACCTTCGCCGGTCCGGCTCCTCACATGGAGGATATGAACCAGCTGGCGGTGCAGGAGATGACCCGGCTCTCCCAGGCGCTCCTCGACGTGCGGCTCAAGATTCTGCAGGCGGAGAGCGGCGGCGTGGTCGGGGGCGGCGCGACCACGCCAGGCAGCCAGGCCAGACCCGATTCGCAGACGGCGCTCGACATCGAGGTGAACAAGGCGCTGCGGGACAAGACGCAGAAGGACCTCGTCGACGTGACGTCCAGCCTCAGCGTGCTGCGACAGACGTACGGGGAGAGCCATCCCGACGTCATCAACCTGGCCGAGAAGGAGAAGCAGCTGCGCGCCGAGCTGATGCGTCTGGATGCCCTCATCCCGAAGCCGGCGCTGCTCATCGACGCCGGCGGACACGTCGACCCGGGCGCGCTGAATGCCCTGCATGCGCAGGAGAAGCTGCTCAAGGACACGATGGACCAGTCAGCGCAGACCAACGCCGGCAAAGGGGATTCGGCGATGCGCTACGCCATGCTCAAGCGCGAGGTCGAGATCAACCGATCCCTCTACAACGAGATGATGAGCCGGTTCAACGAGATCACCATCTCCGCCGGCCTCGACTCCGCCACCGCGGAGGTGTTCGAGCCGGCGCGTCCGCCCGCGCTGCCGATCTCGCCCAACCATCCGAAAGCGTTGCTGCTCGGTCTCGTGGCGGGCGTCCTGCTGGCTCTGGGCGCCGCGGGCCTGCGCGACCATCTCGACCAGAGCCTCCGTGATCCCGGCCAGGCGAACGACCTGCTGCGCGCACCAGTGCTCGGGCTGATCCCGCATCACGGGAAATCGTTCCTGGGACGGAAGGAGACGCGCGGGCTTCAGGTGGGCTCCGGAGAGGAATCGCAATTCGCCGAAGCGTATCGCGTGCTCCGCTCGCACATCGAGGGCGCCCTCCCGCCGGAGGATTCCGCCATCCTGCTCCTCACCAGCGCCGTGCCGGGGGAGGGCAAGTCGACCACCGCGGCCAACCTCGCGGCGGCGTTCGCGGAGTCCGGGCGCCACGTCCTCCTGGTCGACGCCGATTTCCGGCGGCCGGCGCTGGGGCGCTTCTTCAAGCTGAACGGAAAGTCGTGCGTGTCGCGCGTGCTGCGCGGGGAGAGCGGCCCCGAGTCGCAGATCACGCCGTCCGGTGTGGAGAACCTGGACCTGATCGGCTACCAGCTGGGTGGAAAGATCCCCGACCCGCGCAAGACCACCGAGGGGTTCCGCGCCCTGTTCGAGTGGGCCCGCAAGAACTACGACCGGGTCATCGTCGATCTGCCGATCATCATGGTCGCCCCGGGGGTGACCGAGGTGGGTCGCGCCGGAGGCTCGGTCCTCCTGGTCCACCGGCCGGGCTGGGTCCCGGCCGTTGTCCTCGAGCAGATTCGCGAGCATCTCTCCCTCGCCAAGACACGTCTGGTCGGGGTCGTTCTCAACGGCATCCAGCATCGATGGAGCGCCGGGCACTATCTTCCCGCGTACTACGGCGCCCGGTACGAGAGCTCCAACAAGCCGGTGCCGAAGAAGACCGGCCGTGCGGGGTAGGCTGTCGTGAGTCCCTGGGCCGGCACGGCGGCGCGGGCCGCCGGCGGCGCCCGCTGGATCCTCCCGGTCGGTCTCATCGTCGCGCTCGGTCTCGCCTCCGGCTGGGCCGTGGTCTACCTTCCGCCCTGGCTGGCCCTCGCGCCCCTGGCGGGGTTCCTCGCGGCCACGCTCTGGCTGCAGATTCCCGCGATCTCCCTCTATGCGCTGGTGGCGATCGCTCCGTTCGATCTGAGCTACCAGGTCGGAGGCCTGAGCGATGTGCGGATTCAGGATGCCTTGATCGGCACGCTGTGCGTTTCGGCGTTCACGGCGCTTCTGGCAGGCTCGCGCCGCAAGCTCCGCCTCAAGCTTCCCATGGCGCAGGTCCTGCTGGCGCTCTGGCTGTTCCTCCTGGTCTGGGGAACGATCGCCTTCCTCGTCGGGCCGGCGAACCAGTGGCTGATCAAGGACGCCACCCACAACTCCTGGTACGTCTATCGGGACATCGGAAGGTCGCTCATCGTCTTCCCACTCGTCTTGATCTGCCTCGACAACCGTCGGACGATCACGCGCCTGATCGACATGATGGTCCTGGCCGGCGCGGCCGTGGCGCTCGATGCCATCTGGCTGGCCCGGTATGTGACGGAGAACGCGACCGGGCCGTTCGACCACCCGAACGGCCTGGCGGGCTACCTAGTCCTGATCATGCCGCTGGCGGCGGCTCAGCTCCTCATGGGGGATCGGCCGCTCATGCGGATCCTGCACGGCGGGTCGCTGGCCGTCATGCTCAGGGCGCTCTGGCTGAGCGGATCGCGTGGCGGGCTGGTGGCGTTCCTGGCTTCGTTCGTGGTGGTGGCCATCTTCGTCCCGCGCCGGCGAGTGGTGGCGGTGGGAGCCGCAGGTCTGATCGGCCTGATGCTGGTGCTGGCGCTTCGAGGCAACCTGCTGAACATGCCGATGATGAGCCGGTTCATCGTGCTCACCGACGTCAAGGACGTCGAGACGTTTCAATGGCGTCAGGAGCAGTGGGGGATCTTCATCCAGCGCATCAGCGAGCGGCCCTGGCTGGGCACGGGCTCCGACGTCGACGAGTCGCTCCGCGATCTGGACCGGGCGCAGACGGCGCACAACGCGTTCCTCGCCCTGTCGGTCAAGTCCGGCATCCCGACCGCGGTCGTCTGGGGGCTCCTGATCCTCATCATGCTGGGCATGTCCCTGCGGGGCGTTCTGCTCGCCCTGACGACGGCCGAGAAGTCGTTCTGGATCGGGTCTCTCAGCTTCCTCGTCGCGCTGGGCGTGCACAACCTCGTCGAGTCGAGGCTCCTGGCGGTCGTGACCCAGCACTGTTTCTGGATCATCGCCGCCTCCGCGCTCCTGATGCTCTGTCCGCCGCGCCTTCTGGTCGAGGGGGCGACCACGGCGGAGGCGGAGCCCACGGCGCCCCGGCGGTGACCCCGAACACCGCGCCTGGCCCCCGTCATCCCGCCGCCCCGGGCCGTGCGCGCTTGTCGAGCAGGCTCCGGTAGACGGCGACTGTGGCGTCGATCATCGCTTCGCGCGCGTAGTGCCGGCGGACGTGGATCGCGCCCGCCGCGCCCATGCTCCGGCATCGAGCCGGATCGGCGAGCAGACCGAGCAGGGCGGACGCCAGCGCTCCGGCATCGCGCGGCGGCACGATGATCCCCGTCTCGCCGTGCCGGACGACCTCGCGGTTGCCGCCGATGTCGGTCGCCACCACCGGGAGGCCGCTGGCCATCGCCTCGAGGATGCTGTTGCTGGTGCCTTCCTCGCGCGCCGAGGCCTGGACATAGACGTCGAGCGCGGCGAGCACCTCCTCTGTCCGGTCGACCGTGCCGAGAAATGTGACGGAGGCTCCGAGGTCCAGCCGGCGCGCCTGCTCCTCGATCCGCGGGCGCGTCGTGCCGTCGCCGGCGAGGACGAGCCGTGTCTCCGGACGCTGCGCAATCACCCGCGCAAACGCTTCCACCAGCCCGGCGTGATCCTTGCGCCCCTCCATCTGCGCGACCATCCCGAGCGTGCGCGGCCGGCCGTCCGCCGCGGCGGCGCGGCGGGCCCCGGCGTCGAAGCGCGAGAAGTCCAGGCCGTTGCGCACCACCTGGATCCGTTTCGCCGAGACCCCGCGTGCGACGAGGTCCGCGCGCCCGGCGTCCGAATTGGCGATGATCGCGTCGCAGAGCGGGGCCATGAGGACCTCCGCGGCGTACCGCGGCCCGCCATCGATTCCGGTCGATCGGAGCGACGAGATGAGCACCCGGGGCCGGCGCAGCAGCCGGGCGACCCGGGTGTAGAAGTTCGGCAGGAACAGGAAGCTGTGCACCACGTCGTGCCCGCCCCGACGAACCTGCTCCGCGATGGCCGCCACGGGGGAGAGATCCCATCGCCAGCGGCGTGGCCGGACGTGCAGCGGGATGCCGGCCTCCGCGAGCTCGCGGGTGAGGGCGCCTCCGGCCTCGAGGCTCATCACCTCGACGCGGAATCCGGGCGCGCGGGCCAGGCCGAGGGCCAGCTCGACGCACTGACGCTGGGCTCCCGCGCGCTGCAGGTCCTGGGTGACGAGCAGGACGGAGAGCGTGTCGTGGGTCACGACGCGGCGGCCGCTTTCTTGACCGGATCGACGCACGCCCGGAACCAGAGCTCGAGAACCAGCGCCAGCCAGACCTCGTTGCTGAGATCGCGCCGGCCCCTGAGGTGGGATCCCAGGATCCGATCCAGCCCCCTCGGGTCGAAAACCCCGCGCTGCCTCGTGCGGCGATCCCCGAACACCTCGCGCACGAGCGACAGCAGGTCGCCGCGCAGCCAGGAGGCCAGGGGCAGCCCGAACCCCTGCTTGCCGCGCGCGCGGATCGATTCCGGCAGGCGATCCGAGAAGGCGCTGCGCAGGGCGACTTTCCCCGTGCCGCTCCGCAGCTTGAGCGAGGTCGGCATCCGGAAGGCCAGCTCCAGGACCTTGTGGTCGAGCAGCGGAACGCGCAGCTCGAGCGAGTGCAACATGCTGGTCATGTCGGCCTTGACCAGAATGTCGTCGGGAAGGTAGGTCTCCAGGTCGATGCGCTGCAGGCGTTGCACTTCGTCGAGCGCCTCGAAGGAGCGGTGCAGCTCCCGGAAGCGCTCGTACGGGTGCTCGGCCGCGATCCGGGAGAGAAACCCAGGGTCCAGAAGCCAGCCGCGCGTCGCGGCGTCGACGCCGCCCATCAGCTCGGCATATCGATCGGCGGCGGACGAGGCCAGCATTCTCATCAGCCCCTTGCCGCGGAACCACTCCGGTATGCGGCGCTCCAGGGGGCCGAGGAGCAGGCGGCGGAGCGCCAGGGGCACGCGATCGGCCAGCGCCAGGCGATCGGCGGTGAGATAGGCGTCGTAGCCTGCAAACCCCTCGTCGCCGCCGTCACCCGAGAGACAGACCTTCACCTGCGACGCCGCGACGCGGGCGATGGCGCTGCAGGGAATGGCCGAGGGGTCTCCGAACGGCTCGTCGAAGTGAGCGACCAGCCCCGGCAGGGCCTCGACTCCCTGAGGCTCGAGGACCCACTCGGTATGCCGGGTCCCGTAGCGCTCCGCGACCTGACGCGCGTACGGGAGCTCGGAGAAAGCGCGATCCCGGAATCCGACCGAAAAGGTCCGCAGGGGCTGCGGCGATGTCTGCGCCGCGAGAGCGACCACCAGGCTGCTGTCGATTCCTCCGGACAGGAGCGCGCCGACCGGCACGTCCGAGCGCATGTGGAGGCGGACCGACTCCTCCAGGGTCGAGACCAGCTCCTCGCGCCAGCGGGGGTCCGGCGGGGAAGGCGGCGCATCGCTCAACGACCAGTACCGCTTGAGCGTCACGCGACCGTTCTCGGCGATCAGGATGTGCGCCGGGGGCAGCTTGCGGATCGCGGCGTAGGCGGTGCGCGGCCCGGGGATGTACTGATAGGTGAGGAACTGGCCCAGCGCCGCCTCATCGACGTCGTTCGGCACCGACGGGTGGAGCAGGAGGGACTTGATCTCCGAGGCGAAGACCAGTCCCTCCCCGTCCTGCGCATAGTAGAGCGGCTTGATGCCGACGCGATCGCGCGCCAGGAGAAGCCGCCGGCGATCCGGGTCCCAGAGCGCGAACGCGAACATGCCGCGCAGGCCCCGGACGCAGTCCGGCCCGCGCTCTTCGTACAGGTGCAGGATGACTTCCGTGTCGCTCTTGGTCTCGAACGGATGGCCGCGCGCCTCGAGCTCGGCCCGCAGCTCCACGAAGTTGTAGATCTCGCCGTTGAACGTGATCCAGGCCTTCCCGTCACGCGTGGTCATCGGCTGCGCCCCGCCGGCGAGGTCCAGGATCGAAAGACGCCGGTGCGCCAGCCCGACGGCGCCCTCGCAGTGAAGCCCGTGTCCGTCTGGTCCGCGATGTGCCAGGGAGCGGGCCATCGACTCCAGAAGCGCAGGCTCGGCCGGGCGGCCGGAGAACGAAAGGCACCCCGCGATGCCGCACATCAGGACCTCGTCACGCTGCGGCGCAGCCAGGCCAGGCCGTGGGCCGCCGCCTCGATCTCGTCCGGCCGGGCAAGACCTGCGAGGGCCACGATGAGCGGAAACCCGCACAGCAGCAGGGCTCTTGCGGCAACGTCCGGGAGCAGCGGGAGATCGGGCAATAAATAGGATGCGCCCAGGGGCGCGAGGGCGGCGATCGCCAGCCCCCCCATGCGGCCCCATTCGACGGGGACGGGATAATGGCGCGCCAGCGAGCGCACCGTTCCCAGGAGCTGGACGGCGAACGCCAGCGCGGTGGCCACGGCCGCGCCCCAGATCCCGATCCAGGGGATCAGGATCGCGTTCAGCGCGAGGTTGGCGAGCGCCGCGAGCAGGGCGTAGACGGCGATGAGACGCAATCGCTCGGCGACCACCAGCCCGTTGCCAAGGCAGTTGGCGAGACCGCCGAGAAGGTAGGCCAGGCAGACGAGCGGCACGACTCCCGAGGCGCCTCGAAACTCGGCCGACGCTCCCAGTCTCAGGAAGGGAGGGACCGCGAGACTGATGGCCAGCGAGCAGAAGCAAAGGGCGGCCATCAGGTAGGTCGTCACCTGCGCCAGCCGGCGCGGGGCGTCGCCTTCGCCGGCGAGCCGGAAGAAGATCGGCGTCCAGGCGCGTTGCACAGGCATCACGATCAACAGATCGACCAGCGCGCCGAATTTGTAGCCCAGTGCATAGACTCCCAGCGCGCCAAGACCGACCATCGACTGGACGAAGAACCGATCGCTCAGGTTCACGACCCACCCGGAGACGAACACGGGGATCATCGCCAGGCCATAGGAGACCATCGCGCGTAACAGGCGGCGATCAGCGCGCCAGGCGACGCGACGCGCCAGCACGAACGCCCCCGCGAGATTGACGGCCACCAGGCCCGCGACGTTCCCGATCAGGACTCCGCGAAGGCCGAGACCGCGCCCGAGCACGAGAAAAACGATGAAGCCGGACTGGACCAGCAGCTGCGTCAGGCTCAGACCGACGAACAGATGCGACCGGCCGGCGGTGCGCAGGAATTCGAACGGCACGACCGCCCATTGCGCCAGGACGAGCCAGACCAGCGTGTAGCGGTAGACCAGCAGGCCCTCGGGGCCGTGGTAGATCAGGCCGGCCCATCGCGCCTCGAACAGGTGCGCGACGAGGGCGATAGCCGCCGTGGTGAAAAACGTGAACAGAATCGCCGTGCCGAGAAGTCGGCGACGCGACGGCTCGTCGGCGCAATCGCGGTGATAGACCTTGTTGATCGACGCCGGCACGCCGAGCGCCGCGACGACGAGCAGCAGGTTGACGACCGTGTTCGCCAGCTCGAGCAATCCGTACTGGGCCGTGGAAAGAGCGTGCGTGTAGAGCGGGATGAGAACGAACCCGGCCGCCTTCTGCATCAGATTGCCGAGCAGGTAGATCCCCGAATCGCGCATCAGCGCGCTGCGAATCCCGCGGACGGGGGTGCGCCGATCCCCGGACGTTGTCGGTCGGGGATCCACGGACGAGGCCACGCGTCCGGTCACCGCGGGATCCGGCGGAAGGCTCAGGATCGCCACCAGGAGCTGCCGTGCGGGTGGGATTCGGTCTGCGGGATGGCCACGGGGCGGGGATCCTCCGGCGCGAACGCCGTGATCATGCAGCCTCCATTCCGGCCGGTCAAGATGCGCCGCGGCCGCGGAGGATCAGGCGGGAGCGTCTCGTGACCCGATCGCGAGCCACAAAGCCTCCTCCGTACGGCGGGCCACGACCTCCCAGCTGAACTCGGCGCGCGCGCGCTCGAGGGCCTGGCGGGCCATCCGTTGCAGCAGGGCGTCGTCGCTCAGCATGCGGACGAGCCCGCCCGCGAGCGCCGCGGGATCGTCCTCGGGGATCACCTGGCCGGTGACGCCGTCGATGACGACGTCCGCCAGACCGCCGGATTGGGAGACCAGGGCCGGAAGCCCGCAGGCATTCGCTTCGCAGACCGCCCGACCCATCGTCTCGACGTCCCTCGATCCGAGGATCGGGTCGATCGCGGTACGCGAGCAGTGGACGTAAAGGTCCGCGGCCGAGAGGATGTCCGCGAGCTCGGCGTGCGTTCGAGTGCCGAGGAAGCGAACGTGCCGCGAGACGCCGAGCGACTCCGCCTGCGACCGAAGCGCGTCTTCCTCTTCGCCGTGTCCGACGATCAGGTAGACGAGATCCGGGAGCCGGCGGAGCGTTTCGGGGAGCGCCTCGAGGACGGTGTCGATCCCTTTCTTGCGTGCCAGCCGCGCGACGGTCACGATGACGGGGTTGTCACCCAGGGCGAGCCGCCTGCGCGCCTCACCGCGATCACGCGGACGGAACTGAGCCGTGTCGACCCCTCCCAGGAGCCGGATCACGCGGGGACCCTCGACGCGGGCCTCGGAGAGAGCACCGCTCGTGAAATTGCTGTTCGACAGGATGACCGCGCTGCGGCGCAGTCCGCGGCCCACGCACCAGTTCCGGAAGCGCTGGTCGGCGCGCCGCAACCAGCGACCCGGGCTGATCCGTCCGTGCGTGGGCAGACGCCAGAAGAGGAACCGCAGCGGCAGGTGGGGGCCGATCCACGCACGATAGAAATCGTTCCCGACCACGCGGGTCACGACCGGGCAGGCCGTCCAGCTTCCGAGCGTCGCGTATCCTGCGTTCATCGCCAGCACGACGTCGGGTCGCAGGCGCGCGGCGGCGCGCCAGGATCGCCAAAGGCTCGGCCCATAACGGCGCGACAGGACGGGTCGGATCTCGGGCGTCCCGCCGCCGGCCCGTCGTACCTCTCCCGGTCCGGGGACCAGCGCCACCACGTCATGCCGGAGAGCCAGGTGACGCACGATTTGCTCGGAATGGACCTCCATGCCGCCGATCGCCGGCGGGAACTCGGGCGCCACGACGAGGATCCTGAGCCGGCGCTCGGGCAAGCCAGGGGACCCCGGGTCGACCCTCACCGGCCAGGGCTGGTGTCGACGGTTCCGAGTCGGCCGGTGGCCGGCGCCGGCGGCGGAATGAAGTAATACATCTGGGGCTCGAGACCCGCTCCGGCGAGGGCTCCGGCGAACAGCGGAGCGACCGCGCCGAGGCCGCGAACCAGGCGGCGCATGGCGGTCGGAGGCGCCTGGCGGTCGCGGACCACGGCCTCGACGAGGCGAGGGAGGAGGTTGACCGGGGAGCGGGACTCCCGGCGGCAATGCCGCCGGAAGGAGATGCTCGAGATGAACGTCACCTCCGCGAGCGATTCCTCGATCCGCTTGAGCGTGCGCCCCTGACGTGTGAGCCACAGCCATGCGAACGCCACGTACTTCGCCAGCGGTTTCGGCAGGGTGCCGGCCAGTGGCGCGTCGATGTGCCCGATCTCGTAAGGGAACCATCGGTTCGGGCCGAACGCGATGAAACAGGCCGTGCCCACCCGCATCATCTCCGAAGCGGCCCGCCGCCAGTCCGGGACATGCTCGAGCAGGAACGCCGAAACAACCAGATCGAACGCCCGATCGGGAAAGGGCAGATTCTGCGCGTCGGCTCGCACCAGGCAGAGGCCGCGATCAGCGGTCTTGAACGCGTGCTGGTTGCCGATGTTCAGGTCGACGACAACCGTATCGCGCGCGCCGAGCGCGCGCGCAAAGCAGCGGCCCGTCGCGCCGAGGTCGCCCCCGACGTCAAGGAGACGGTTCGGGCGCGCCGCCAGCCGTCCCTCCACAAGAGGGACGTACTTGCGTTTGTTGAGCCCGCTGAATTCGGCAACGGCATACTCGACCTCCCGGTCGGCCCTGCGTCGTGCGGCGGTGCCGGGCTCGGGGGAAGCGCCATATCCGCTCCTCACTGTGCGCTCGATCTCCGTCTCAATCTGCCGGTCGGAGAGGATCGTGGGGACGATCGAGACGGACCCGCCCGGAGGCGGGGCGCCCTCCAGGAACGCGATTTCCTCTCGGGTCATCAGCGGCTGGAGCAGCAGGCGCGGCACCTCGTCGAGGATCGGCCATCGGTGGTCGGAGGCGCAGGTGAGAACCCCGTCCACCACGTGACGCGCGCCACGCAGGTCAAACCCCCGTGCCTCGTGCAGCAGCCTGAGGGGGGCCGTACATCGCGGGCACCTGAAGAGTTCGACGAGGTCGTATCTCATGCAGCGGGTGATTCTACGTCAGGCCATCACCCTGAGACGCCTCCGGGTGTTCGTCAGGTCCGACAGATCGTACCGAGGTGTGGACAGGGATCGGGGCGGAGGGCGCCCCGGGGCCGTGGTCCCGGGTCGCGGCGGGCCGCTCGGTGCTCCGGGCGCCTGGTTCGCGGACGCATACGCGACCGGGTCGGTGCGACGGCTGGCGGGAACCCTGGAACTGCGGACTGACGCGGCGCGCCGGCATCCACCAGACGGGCGTTCCACGAAACGGTGAATCAGATTACGATAGGGTAGTTCTGACCGTGGGCGGTCGAGCCTGCGGCGACTAACTCGTTTCAAGCCCGAAGACCCCGGTGGCATGGTTTTCGCTGCGGCTGACGCGGAACCATCGAATTGGATAGGTTCAGGTCTGTCGGCAGGTCGATTCGCCAGGCGCGCCGCTGTGGGGGGAGGAGTCATGACGACATTCAAACTGCACCCGGCAGGCTCGGGAGGGGTGCGTCCGGACCCATCCCGATATGCCCCCGGTGTCTCTTGCTCGCGGATCGGGACGCTGCTCGCACGGGCTCTGTTGCTCGCAGCGCTGCCGCTCTGGGCGTCCCAGTCTCAGGCCGCGAGCTATTACTTCTCCGATTGCCCGACCGGCGGCGCGGGCACCCAGGCCAATCCGTGGTGCCTCGACCCCGAAGGGGCCGGGCGCAACGACTCCTTCCGAATCATTTCCGACGGCGGCACGGGAGCCATCACGACCGAGCTGGCCGCCGGCGACACCGTCTATCTCTGCGCCGGCGCATGTGACGGGCAGGGGTCAGCCATCTACCACCTCTCGCCGGCGGTCTCGGGCGTGGCGTTCATTCAGCCGCGTGCGTCGGGAGCGTCCGGCAGACCGATCACGATTCGATCGTATCCCGGTGAGACGGTCACCTTGACCGGCGACACGAACGGCAACGGCGTCGCCGATCCGACCGAGCCCGACAAATTCCTGGACGGGACCGGCAATGGCGCGAACCGCGCGTGGTGGGTCTGGCAGGACCTGATCTGGGACCGCTGGAAGACGATTGTCTTTTACATCAACGAGGGGGCCTCGAACTGGACGTTCTCGAATATCGAGGTGAAGCACCTCGGCCACCCCGACGGGACGTCCCTGCCCTACTTCTGGAACGATGTCGACATGTACGACGCCTCCGGTGGCGGCGGCGTCTGCGACAACCAGGTCAACTCCTACATCTTCAAGGTCGCGGACCTCGCTGGACCGCTGATCATCCAGAACAGCCGTTTCCACCACGTCTGCGGATTCGCGCATCGCGACACGGTGAACGACAGCACCGCCGGATCGCTTTTGATGGTGAACAACGAGTACTACAACCTGGGCGTCGTGAGCAACGATTTCATCGGCCGCAACACCACCTACCGGGGCAACAACATCCACGACGTCTTCGACGGGGTCGGCATCGAGGAGAACATGAAGGATGTCGTCGTCGAGGACAACACCGTCAGCTGTCCGGGAGCCTACCGTGTCAGCAAGGATGGGCGATGCGGCATCGGCATCAAGGTCACGGATGGCGACAACGGGACCGGCGGGACGACCAAGAACGTCACCCTGCGGCGCAACAAGCTCTACAGCCTGATCGACGGAGTCTACGGAGGCACCGCTGCGGGCTATTGGATGACCGCGATCCTCTTCAACGCGACCAACTCCACCGAATCGATCAACTCGGTCATCGAGAACAACATGATCTGGCACGTCTGGACCTGGGACAACACACCGCCGAACGGGGGCGCGATCACGGTGAACTCCAATCGCAACGAGATCACCATCCAGAACAACACGGTCTACGACTCGACCTACGGCATGACCCTGGACGCGAAGACGGCGGGTGTGGCGTACACCGTCCGCAACAACCTGCTCGTCCGGGCCAACAAGAACGGCCAGAACTTCGTCGAGTTGTGGGTCGGCGCCAACGCGGCGAACAGCGTCATCACCTTCAACAACCTGAACCCGGACGGCCAGGCCGATCCCGTCATGAACCTGGGCGGCGTCACCTACAAGTGCAGCCAGATGGCCACTTTCCTGACGGGCAACAAATGCGGGCCAACCTCGTTCGTCAGGGTCACGGGAGCGGTGCCAGGCTGGGATCTGCACCTCGCATCGAGCGACATCTCGGACAAGAGCGTCTGGATGACGGGTCCGACCCTGGACATCGACCAGGGGCCGCGTTCCCTGCCTGGCGACATCGGGGCGGACGAGTTCGGCAGTGTCCTCTCCCTGGCGCCGACCGCCGCGCTGTCGGTCACCAGCGCCGGCGGACAACCATCGCCGACGCGCAACGGGATCTATCAGTTGAAGGCGGGGACCTATACGGTCCTCCTGACGACCACGGGCCCCGTCACGGTGCTGCCGACCCCGCTGGCCCTGACCGACAACGCCGCGCACGTGGTCCCCATCTTGATGAGCGGATCGATCCCCGGTTCGCAGTTCACCGGGACCTTCACCATTGGCGGCCCGGTGGTCGAAGGGGCCGCGACGTTCAGCCTGCCGACCGGCGCCCTCAACGACGGACTGGGCAATCTGGGGAACCAGATCACCTCGGGCGGAACGGCGCTCATCGACATGACGCCTCCCTCGCCCCCGCGCGGGGTCGCGACGCAGTAGGACGTCCGCTTCCACCGACGCTCCTGCAGTCTTTCGCACCTCCGCCGGGATCTCGTGTGTCTTCTGAAAGCTGGGCGTCGGCGTTCTCGTCGCGAGCCGCGGGATCTGCCGGGGATGTGCTCTAATCTGACCGGCGGACCGGCCGGCGTGTGTGAGTCGTGGCGCCGGTGGCAACGCTCGACAGGGGTCCCGGGGCGGTTGATCCCTGAATCGCTTCCGGGGCACGGCCCGGGGATCTCCGAACGGCGTGATGAGAATTACCTACCTGCACTACATCTACGGTGCGGACACGGCGTCCCATCACGCCCGCCAGTTCGCGGCGGCGGTCGAAGCTGCCGGCCACACGATCACCGTCCATGCGCTGAATCTGGCGCCGCCCGTGGCGCAAGGGGAAGAGGGGCGAGGCGGTCCGAGGGATTGGCTCAAGGCGCGGTTCTCGCGCTATCTCCACGAGCCCAAGGAGCTCATCTGGAATGCGCCGTACGCGCGCCGCATTCTCCAGGTCCTGCGGGCCGAGAGGCCCGACGTCCTGGTGGTCCGTGACCAGTCCCTGACATTTGCAGAGATCGTTGCCCGTTCCCTGAGCGACGTTCCGCTGGTCCTGGAGATCAACGCGCCCGCCAGCGAGAGCGGACGCTATTTCGACGAGTACGTTCACGTCCCGGGCGCCGCGTTCCTGACCGAGCGCTGGAAGGTGCGACATGCCGATCGGCTGACCACCGTTTCCGGGGCCCTCAAGGACTATCTCGTGGCCGCCCACCGGGTCCCGGGCCGGAACATCATCGTGAACCCCAACGGCGCCGACTGCGATCAGTTCCGTCCCGACATCGACCCGGAGCCGGTGCGCGCCCGTTGGGGGCTCTCCGATCTTCCGGTCATCGGCTTCGTCGGCAGTCTCCATCCGTGGCACGGTCCGGAGCTTCTCAAGGGTGTCATCGAGACTCTTGCCGACCCGCGTGCCCGCTTCCTTCTCGTCGGAGATGGCCAAGGATGGCCCGCCCTGAGTGAGTGGGTTCGAGCGCAGGGACGGGGGGGGCAGGTCGTCCTTGCGGGCCGGGTCGCACACCATGAGGTCCCGGGCTACGTGGCGGCGATGGACGTTGCCTTGATCCCGGACTCGAACTTCTATGGATCGTCCCTCAAGACGCTCGAATACATGGCCGCGGCCCGCGCCGTCGTGGCGCCGCGTTATGGGCCTTTCGAGGAGATTCTCGAGCATGACCGCGAGGGGCTGCTTTTCCCGCCGGGCGATCTGACCGGGATGCTCGCGGCCATCCGGAGGCTTCTCGGCGACGAGCCCCTGCGGCGACGGCTCGGGTCGGAGGCGCGGAACCGCGTTTCCGGTCAGTTCACCTGGCGCCACAACGCCGATCGCGTGCTGCAGGCCTGCCTGGAAGCGCTCCAGAAGTGACCAGGCCCCGGTTGCGACCTGCATCCAAAGAATTGACAGGCGAGTGGTGGACTCGAGAGCTCGGGGAACCTACCTTCCCGGGGCGGGATGAGCGTGCATATTCTCGGGATCTCGGCCTACTACCACGACAGCGCCGCCTGTCTTCTGCAGGACGGCGTGATCGTCGCCGCGGCGCAGGAGGAGCGCTTCACGCGCCACCGCCACGACGCACGCTTCCCTGCGCAGGCGGTGCGCTACTGCCTCGCGGAGGCGGGTGTCTCCCTGGGAGACCTGCGCTCCGTGGTCTTCTACGACAAACCTCTCGTCAAGTTCGAACGGCTCCTGGAGACCTACCTCGGGTTCTCACCGCGGGGCGTGCGCTCGTTCGTCGCCGCGATGCCGGTCTGGCTCAAGGAAAAGCTGCTTCTCAAGGATCTCCTCCAGAAGGAGCTGCTCGCGATCGATGACCGCTTGACCAGGGATCGGCTGCCGCCGATCCTGTTCGGTGAGCATCACGAATCGCACGCGGCGTCGGCCTTCTTCGTCTCACCGTTTCAAAAGGCGGCCGTGCTCTGCATGGACGGTGTCGGCGAGTGGGCCACGACCTCTGCCTGGCTGGGCGAGGGGAACCGGCTGACCCCCTTGTGGGAGATCCATTTCCCCCATTCCATCGGGCTGCTGTACTCGGCGTTCACCTATCACGCGGGGTTCAAGGTCAACTCCGGCGAGTACAAGGTCATGGGGCTCGCCCCCTACGGACAGCCGCGCTTCGTGCAGGCCATCTACGACCACCTGATCGACCTCAAGCCGGACGGGACCTTCCTCATGAACATGGACTACTTCGACTACTGCACCGGATTGCGGATGACGGGACGGAGGTTCTACGCGCTGTTCGGCGGTCCCCCGCGCGAACCGGAGTCATCGCTGACGCAGCGGGAGATGGACCTGGCGCGATCCATCCAGGACGTCACCGAAGATGTGATGCTCCGCCTCGCACGCACCCTGCATCGAGAGACGGGGACCGAGCATCTCTGCCTCGCCGGTGGCGTCCACCTCAACTGCGTGGGCAATG
>Ga0134121_10001680_pt1 | contig 20441 bp, 16 predicted proteins | sample KB301_FD_96463 | JGI IMG/M metagenome (GOLD analysis project Ga0134121, IMG submission 96463) | Terrestrial soil microbial communities without Nitrogen fertilizer from Kellogg Biological Station, Michigan, USA - KB3-0-1 | ecosystem: Environmental > Terrestrial > Soil > Unclassified ... | reverse complement strand
TTGAGCCGGTCGGCCGACCTGGTCCTTCAAAGGTTGGCTGGCCAGACCCTTGGAGCTGTGCTGACTTCGTTCTGGAGACACCCTCAGGTCACCGGCGATTCAGGTACGCCTACCGGCTGGATCTCAGCCTTACAGGGAAAGGTCGTCGAGGTCCACTGCGTTTGTCCTCCCAAAGTCGCGGCCGAGCGATTCTCGGCGCGCAAACGCCATGATGGTCATCTGGATCGAGACAGGTGCAGCGATGAATTGGTTGCGGATTTCGAGCGACTGGCTGCCCTCGGACCGCTGGGTCTCGACCCTCTGATCAACGTGGATACAGAGGATGCGGTCGACATCGACAACGTCCTTCGCGAGTTGGAGGGACACTTTTCCGCCTGGCATGCATTGGGCTGAGGCCAGGACGGGAACCCGGGGGCGCGTCGTCTCCTATCCTCGTGGCTCAGAGACTTTTCGGGGAGGTCGAAGCTCCAGAGAGAGTTGCCACCCGATCGCTCGGGCGTAGCGCTCCAACGTGGAGAGACGGATGCTTCCTGCCCTATTCTCCATTCGGCTGATCGCCGACTTCTTCGTCTCGAGCCGATCGGCTACTTCCTCCTGAGTCAAACCCGCCTTTTCACGGGCTTGCCGGAGAAGAGCGCCGATCTTGAAATCTGCGTAGCCCACCTCAAGACCTTCTGCAAACTGAGGATCTCGTTCGGCCCTAGTCCGCGTGTACTTCGTCAAGTCACTCAATGGTCGGATTTCCTCCTCTGATAGTCCTGCTTGCGATTCGCGGCCAGCTCGAGCTCTTGGCGCGGAATCCTTTCCGTCTTCTTTGCGAAACCAGTGGTAAGCACCAGAAGTCGGCGCCCGTCGAAGAAACCGAGGAGCCGAAAGGTGTCTCCCCCGAACTGGACTCGCACTTCCCAAAGACCCTCGGTATCGACAAGTTTCTTGAGGTACTGAGAGGGAACGATCTCCAGTTCCTCAATCAAGCGCAACACCCAGACTACTTTCTGAGTTTGTTTCCCATCCAGCGCGTCGAGAAACTCCTCAACCGGACAGTGACCTGCCTTGGTCCGGTAGAAACTCACCTCGTGCACCTGGACAGGGTAACACAAAGGTGAACCGAAAACTCGGGTTGTCACGAGAACTCCCGGAGGATCTCTGCGTATCGTATAGACTCCTCAAATGACCGAGACGACGCGGGTCCTCATCGTGCCGGGGCTCTGGAATTCAGGACCTCAGCACTGGCAGAGCCTCTGGTCGGCGGCGGAGCCGGGATTTCGCCGGGTGGAGCAAACGGAGTGGGAGGCGCCGGCGCGCCAGGACTGGGTCGCCGCCTTGGAGGCGGCCGTGGCGGACGCTGGACCGCAGGTGGTGATCGCAGCGCACAGTCTCGGCTGCGTGACGGTGGCGCATTGGGCGGCGGAGAGCGGGCTGACGATCCGAGGCGCGTTTCTCGTGGCGCCGTCCGACGTCGACGGTCTCATCTATCCCAAGGGGCCGACGGGTTTCCGTCCGATGCCGATGGCGGCGCTGCCGTTTCCCAGTATTCTCGTCTCCAGCGAAGACGATCCTTGGATCAAGCCCAGCCGCGCCCGGCAGGTGGCCGACGCCTGGGGCAGCAGGCTCGTCAACATCGGTGCCGCCGGGCACATCAACACGGAGAGCGGCCACGGTCCCTGGCCGGAAGGGCGCCGTTTGCTGGACGAGCTGCTGGTGAGTTGAGCCGGGCTGTCTCAACCGGGGACGTTGAGAAAATGCTCCGGGAGATTTCCGTATTGCCCCGGGGCATCAGGACCTTGACCCGGAACATCGGGAAAACATCCCGGGGCATTAGGACGTTGACCCGGGACATCGGGACGCTGCTCCGGGACGTCGGGAAGCCATCCCGGGACATCGGGAATCTGCCCCGGGACATCGAGGCGCTGCTCCGGAACATCGGGGAGTTGCCCCGGGGTATCAGGACGTTGCCCCGGGACGACGAGACATCGCTCCGGAACGTCAGGACGTTGACCTGGGACGTCAGGGAATTGCCCCGGGACATCGAGGCATCGCCCCGAGACATCGAGGCATTGCTCCGGGACATTGAGGCATCGCTCTGGAACATCGCGCCGTTGCTCCGGGACATCGCGCCGTTGCCCTGGGGCATCGTGAAATTATCCCGGGACATCTGACAAATATCCCGGGGGATCGAGAATCTGTTCCGGGACATCGCGCCGTCGCTCCGGGACATCAGGAAATTGCCCAGGGACCTTGCTCAACGCCCACTGCTTACCGTTCCGCGATAGCATTCCCCCAGGATTCCTGAACTGAACCGCGGCCGTCTCGACTTGGCGAGACAGAGGGAGAGTGTCCTCATGATGTGGTACTACCGGCGAGGCGAGGCCCAGATGGGGCCGGTGAGTTGGGAGGAACTGGTCGGCGCCGCGCGAGCGGGCGGTTTGGGGACCGGCGACCTGGTGTGGACGGACGGGATGGCGCAGTGGCAGCCCGCGGCGTCGATTCCGGGATTGTTGCCGGAGCAGATGCCGGGCGCGATGCCGCCGACGCGCCCTGCCTATTCCGGCCCCGCCTATGCCGGCCCGGCGCGGCCGGCCGCGGGCGACGATCCCATGATGCGCATGCTTCTGCCCGTGGGGCGGTCGGGTTGGGCGATCGCCGCCGGTTATCTCGGCCTGCTGTCTTTCCTGGGAATCTTTGCGCCCGTCGCCCTGATCATCGGCATCGTTGCGGTACGCGACATCAAGAAGCATCCGGAAAAGCACGGTATGGGGCGAGCCTGGTTCGGCATCGTCATGGGGGCCCTGGGCACGATCGCCATCGCCGTCATCATCGGGTCCACGTTGATTACGAATATGAATCCGAGATAGCGCCCGGCTCTCCCTCAAAGTTGGGAGACGCGCATGGCGTCGCTTTTCTGCCGCAGGGCCGGGGCCAGACGCTCGATTTCGCGCTCGATCTCGTCAATGGTTTCAGCGGCTCCGGCAAGCGTGCTCTCGCGGGACTGGAGCTCCAGGGTGTGGCTCAAGGCGGCCAGGCGCAGGGCCCCGAGTTGCGCGCTGCCCCCTTTGAGGGAATGCGCGGCGAAGGCGAGGGCCTCGCCGTCGCCGGCTGCCAGGACCTCTCGCATGCGGGCGACACGGCGGGGCGCTTCGCCCAGGAAGCTATCGACGATCTCGCCGACGACGGAGCGGCCGCCGATCGCTTCGAGCTGGCGCAGACGATCGAGATAAGCGGGATCGAGCAACGGCGGCTCGCCGCCCGGCGCGGGAGCGGGAAGCGGCGGAGCCGCCACGCTGCGCAGCGCGGCCTGGAGCTCGCGGATGAGGACGGGCTTGCTGAGAAAGCCGTCCATGCCGGCGGCGAGACAGGCGTTGCGGTCGGCGATCAGGGCGCTGGCGGTCATCGCCAGGACGCGGGGGCGCTGGGCCTCCGGCCACTCGGACTGAATGCGGCGCGTCGCTTCCAGGCCGTCCATGTCGGGCATCTGCACGTCCATCAGGATGATGTCGTAGGGCTGGCGGTGGAGGGCGGCGAGGACCTCGTAACCGTTGCCGGCCACGTCAGCCGAGTAGCCCAGCCTTTCCAGTAGGAGAAGCGCGACCCGCTGATTCACAGAGTTGTCCTCCGCGACCAGGATGCGCAGGGGGAGGCGGTCGCTGAGCTGCGGATCGGGAGCGTCCAACGCCTCGGGCGTCCGGCTCGCCAAGGCGCTGGCCAGGGCGCCGGTGGCCTGCCGGCAGCGGATGGTGAAGTGGAAAACGGAGCCCTTGCCGGGCTTGCTCTCCACCCACATGGAACCGCCGAGCTTCTTGGCGAGCCGCTGGCTGATGGCGAGCCCCAGGCCCGTGCCGCCGTAAATGCGGGTGTTGGACGAGTCTGCCTGGCTGAACGGCTTGAACAGGCGGTCCATCCGTTCCGGCGGAATTCCGATCCCCGTGTCCCGGACGTGAAACCGAAGCTCGACGAGCTCCCCCTCGACGGGCATCATGTCCAGCGAAAGGGAGATGCTGCCGGCGGCGGTGAATTTGACGGCGTTGCCCAGCAGGTTGACGAGGATCTGGCGCAGCCGGGTGGGATCGCTGATCACGGCCCTGGGCACGGAGTCGTCCACTTCGCAATCGATTTCCAGCCCCTTGCGCACCGCCTCGGCGCTCAGCAGCTCGATGGCGTCGAAGAGGCAGTGGCGGACGTCGAAGGGCATTTCCTCGATCTCCAGGGCGCCCGCCTCCACCTTGGAGAAGTCCAGGATGTCGTTGAGGATGCCGAGGAGAGCCTCGCCGCTGCCGCGGATGGTCTCCACGTGCTGCCGCTGCTCGGGAGTCAGCGGGGCGTCGAGCAGGACGCTGCTCATGCCGATGACGGCGTTCATGGGCGTGCGAATCTCGTGGCTCATGTTGGCCAGGAACTCGCTCTTGGCGCGGTCCGCGTGCTCCGCTTCGTGGCGCGCCGCCTGGGCGCGGTCCCTCTCGTCCTGCAAGGCGTGGGTGCGCTCTTCGACCAGGACGACCAGCTCCCGCTCGCGCGCCCTGATGCCGTAAACGCGCAGGCGCCAGGCGCCGGCCCCGAAGGCGGCGACCAGTCCGAAGCAGAGGCCGGCGAACCAGAGGGTCTGGTAGAAGTGGGGCTTGAGGCGAAAGCCCAGGGCCGCGCCGGCCGGGCTCCAAACGCCGTCGTTGTTGCTGGCGGTGACGCGAAAGGTATAGGCGCCGGGAGGGAGATTGGTGTAGTAGGCGGTGCGCCGCGTGCCGGCATCCACCCAATCCTGGTCGAGCCCGTCCAGCCGATAGCGAAACTTCACCTTCTCCGGCGCGACGAGGCTCGGGGCCGTGTAGCGAAGCTCGAAGGTGCGCCCATCGGGTGAGAGCCGCTGGCGAGTCTCCGGCGGCACGGCCTGGCCGTCCACGACGAGATCCTCGATCACGACCGGCGGCGGCCAGGGATTGACGGCGATCCGGTCCGGACGGGTGGAGACGACGCCCCGGATGTTGGGGAAGAGGAAGCGGCCGTCCCGCGTCCGGCAGGCGGCCGGCTGATTGGCGCCGCACCCTTCGGCGCTGGCCATGCCGTCGGTGATGCCGTAGGAAAAGGAAGCAAGGGTCCGCAGGCGGCCGGCGCCGAAGGCCTGGAGGTCCGACTTCCGTACGCGGTAGATGCCGCGGTTGCAGCTCATCCAGAAGAATCCCTGGCCGTCTTCGAGGATCTGGAAGGCCGTGTCGTCGAACAGGCCATCCTTGGCGGTGAAGACCATGACGGTGCCGTGACTCCGGCGATGGAGCCCGTCGCTGGTGCCGATCCACAGGGTCCCGTCGTCATCCTCATGAAAGCTGTACACCGCGGCATGGCCCAGATTTCCTTCCCGGAAGGGCAGGAAACGGCGGCCTTGGAGATAGGCGAGCCCGTTGCGGGTGCCGACCCAGAGGGTGCCGCCGCGGTTCTGATGGAAGGCGAAGATGCGCTCGCTGGGCAGGCCGTCGGCGAGCGAAAAAGCGGTCAGGCGGCCGTTCTCCAGGAGCTTGACGCCGCGTAGGGTGCCGATCCATAGCCGGCCCTGACGATCCTCGTAGAGCGAGAGGATGCCGTCCGTCGCGACGCCGGGCAGCGGACTGAACCGGCCATCCCGGAATTGGGCGAGCCCGCCGTTGGTGCCCACCCAGAGGTTTCCGCGGCGGTCGCGAAAGACGGTGCGCACCACGTCGTTGGGCAGGCCGTCCCGCAGGGTGAATAGGGTCTCGGTGCCGCCGGCCAGGCGTTCCAAGCCGGCGTCGGTGCCGGTCCACACGGTGCCGTCGGGGTCCTCGAGCACCGACCACGCGATCCGGCCTGCCCGGAAGGCCGCGCCCGGCAAATAGCTGAAGGCGGAGCTCTTCATACGCAGCAGGCCGTTGCTGCTGACGCCGAGCCAGAGGTTTCCCTCACGGTCCTCGAAGAGCTCGTGGACGTCCTCGCTCGGCGGGCTGCCGGAGGCGGGCAGAGGGGTCAGCTTGCCGTCCTGCAACAGATTGAGCCCGCGGCGCGTGCCGACCCAGAGATTGCCGTCGCGGTCCTGAAGCACCGACCCGACCTCGTCGCTCGCCAAGCCGTCGCGGCGGGTGAGAAGGGTGAAGCGGCCGTCGCGCCAGCGGTTCAGGCCGCCGAGGGTGCCGATCCACACGTTTCCCTCACGGTCCAGCCTGAGACTCCGGACGCGGTCATCCGCCAGCCCCTGGCGGAGGGTCAGGTGCTGGACTTTGCCGCCGATGAGTCGAAAGACACCGGCGTCGTCGGTGCCGATCCAGATGCCGCCTTCGCGGTCCTGGCAAAGAGAGGACACCAGACCCTGGGGCAGGCCGTCCGTGGCCACGGCGGCGACGTTGCCCTGTTGGAAGCGGGCGAGGCCCCGCTCGGTGCCGATCCACACGGTGCCGTCGCGGTCTTCGAGCAGTGCCTGCACCCGGTTGCTCGGCAAGCCGTCCTGCATCGTCCAGCGGGTGAACTTGCCGTCCCGGAAGCGGCTGAGGCCGCCGCCGTCGGTGCCGATCCACAGCGTGCCGCGGCGGTCGACCATGAGCTTGCCGATCGAGCTGCTGGCGAGACCGGGAGAGCTGTCCGGCAGGAAGGTCCTGAAGCGGACGCCGTCGAAGCGGGAGAGCCCGCTCTGGGTGGCCAGCCAGAGATAGCCGTCGGGAGTCTGGGCGATCGAGGCGACGGAGTTCTGCGGCAGGCCCTGCTCCGTCTGCCAGGAGTCGAGCCGGAAGGAAGAGGGTGACTGGCGGGCGTCGAGAGCAGAAACCGGAGGCGGCGAGGTGACGGCGAGAGCGGTGGCGGCGAGGACGAAGATGAACCCGCGGGGGAGCGTTCGGATCGGCGCCATTACGACACCGGCCGAAACACCCGGCGCCACCACCGCTGAAGGGCCGGCAGACCGCGCTCCTCGGCCTGGGCTTCGATTTCTTCGAGAGGCGACGGAAGGATGGCCAGCCTTCCCTTCTCCAGTTGGAGGAGCAGCAGGTCCATCTCCCGTCCCCGCTGCCTTGGATCGCTGGAGAAAGCCTGGCGCAGGGGAGTCTTGCCGTCCAGGTGGGCGTAGAAATCGCGGGCTCGCGCCGGCATCCGCGTCCGCTCCTCGCTGGCCGGCTCCTCCACCCAGATCGGATAGCTGCGTTCCAGCAGATCGAGGGGCAACGCCATCCGGCGGCCGGCCACCAGCACCTGCTCTTCCGTGGCCTGCTCCAGCAGCAGGTCGTAGACGTTCAGCTCATTCGTCGTGCGGTCGACCGCATCGGGGACCTCGACGACGTCGAGCGCACGATCGATGCAGAGCCGGAACGTAGCTTCGAGGAAGCGGAAATGAGATCCCTTCACCCGTTGGAAGATCTCGTTCAGGGTTCGTTCGCCGTCGACGGCCGCCAGGATGATGCGTTCCAGCGGCAGGCGCTCCGCGACGCCCCGGTTTGCCAGCTCACCGCGCACGAGCACGACCTCGTCGTTCGCCAAGACCCGGCGGATGCGGGAGGACTCGTCCAGCCAGCGCCCCCCTTCCATCACCAAGCCTAGAACGTTGATGGGCTCGGGAAGGATCTCCTCCTCTGCCGGCAGCTCCGCCACGAAGTAGAAAACGCCTCGCGGCCAGAGAAAGAGATCGCAAATCTGTTCCTCGATCTGGGCGCGCAGGGTGCGTTGAATCACCTCGGGCGGCAGCAGTCCCATCTCGCGTAGAGCGACTCCCAGGCGAGTGCCCTTGCTGGTGCACTCATTCAAGGCCTGAGACAGCCGCCCCTCGTCGAGATGACCGTGGAGGCGCAAATACTGGCCGTAGAACTCGGCGGGATCGTTCGAGATGCAGCCCACGACCTCGCCGCCGGTGAAGTAGAGCCGCTTCTCGCGCTGGCTGCGGCGAATGATGAGGGCGCCCGTGCAGGACTCGTTGCGAGCCCACTGCAGGAGATCGGCCATGGGAAAGGCGGCAAGCCGGCCAGAGAATTCCATAGGAGAAGGAGGATTCTAGTCGATTCTCGCCGGCGCAACGCAGTCTCCCCGGAGAATTTCAGGCGCGAAGGCCGCTGTTATGCTTGGCGCCATGCACTTCACCCAGCGCCTTCTACTCGCCGCCCTCCTGCTCTGCCCCGCGCTCCCTGTGGAGGCCGTCGAGATCTCTTGCCGGCCCTGCGCCGGTCTTCGGGTCGATCCGTCGGCCGGCGGCGCCGCCGCCGGTGACATTGCGCGCACGCTCAAAGCCTCTGCCCATCTGGAGCCCGGAAGCCCGCTCTTCGTGGCCTGGGATGCTTCCCTCGACGGCAGCCAGGCAGGCGCGAATCCGGAGGACGCCGCCGGCGCCGCGAACGTGGCGACCGCACTTCGCGAAAGCGGTGCGACGCCCTGGATCTCTCTCGTCTTCCGCACGCCGCCTCCCCTGGCGCAGAATTCCGAACGGCTGCAACTGGAGCTGCGGGCGGCGGCCGAGCTTGCCAAGAGCGCCCCGGCGGGCACCTGGTTTCAGGTGGTGTGGCGGCCGGAGGGCGCCGAAGCCCAGGCCTTCGCCGCCGCCGATTACGCTTTTCTCCTCAAGCGGGCCGCCGTGGCGTTGACCGGCGCCCGGCAGAACGTGCTGGTGGCATCCCAGGCGCTGCCCGCGGACGCCCAGGTCCTTCACGCCTTCTACGCCCAGGAGATCGCGGCCTATCTGGAAGCCGTCGTCCTGCAGCCGGCGCCGCCCCAGGCGCTGGCGGCGGCGGTGGCGGTCGTGCAGGAGGCCGATCCCGGCCGCCCGATCGTCGTGGACGCGCTTCCCCTGCCGGCCGTACCCGCCGAGGCCCTGGCCGGAGCCGCCCGCGACGCCGCGCAGGGAATCAACCTGACGTTGTTTCAGGCGCCGGTGCTGGACAATACGGCGATCGTTCCGGCCCTGGCTCCCTTCGCTTTGCTGGCGCGGGAGCTCAAGGGCGACCTTTCCTACGATCCGTCGTCCTCGCCTTCCGGCGCCGCCGAGGCGTGGTCGTTCGTGCGCGGCAAGGACCTTTCGATGCGGGTGATCGCCCTGGCGCCGGAAGGCGCTCAAGGCTTGACGCTCCGCTTCTCCGATCCCCAACTCAGGCGTCCGGTCCGCTTTCCGATCGGCGGCGAGAGGGTTCCGCCTCCGAGTGGAAAAATCGCCGGGCAGGAGCTGGAGCTTCAGGTGGACTCCCCCGGCCGCGTGGCCGTCCTCGGGCTGGACCGCCCCACCGCCGCCGAGCTTCACGGCATCGCGGAGAAAGTGACGGTCTCCGGTCAACGGGAGATCCCGGTGGAGGAGATCCTGCGCCGGCTTCAGGCCTTCGAGGACGCGCAAAACCGGCGCCTCGATCACTACAGTGCCATTGATACCACGGCCCTGCGCTTCCAGCCCACGGCCGGAGCGCAGACCTTCGAGGCAACTCTCGAGGGACCCCTGTTCTACAGTCCAAAAACCGGCTCCGACTGGGCCTGGCAGACCCTCTACGTCAACGGCGTGAAATGGCGCAGCAAGCAGCTGCCTGAAATCCCCCTGATCCAGCCGGAGAAGGCGGCGGCACTGCCGTTGGAGATCCACTTCACCAAGGAATATCGCTACCGCCTGCGCGGCATCGAGACGATCGAGGGCCGCGAAGCCTGGGTGGTGGACTTCGCCCCCGCGGGTCCGGGAGCGGCCGGCAAGCTGTATCAGGGCTCGGTGTGGGTCGACCAGAAAACCTATGCCCGCGTGCGCACCCGGGCGGTGCAAATCGGCCTCGAGGGCGAGGTGCTTTCGAACGAGGAGACGATGCACTACTCGCCGATCGACGAGGCCGGCAACCCGGCGCCGTGGTCGTCCGAGAGCTTCATCCTCCCGCTCCACCTCGTTTCGCAACAGATCCTCTCGGTGGTCAACGCCACCACGGTGGTCGAGAGGGACACCCGGCTCACCAACGTCAAGATCAACGCTCCCGGCTTCGATGAGCAGCGCCAGCAGGTGGAGAGCACGGACGTCACCATGGTGCGCGACACCGACAAGGGCCTGCGCTACCTGGTGAAAGACGAGAAGGGCGAGCGCGTGGTCAAGGAGGGCTTCAACCGCAGCAAGGTTTTCCTCGCCGGCGGCGTGTTCTACGACGATTCACGCGACTATCCCTTGCCGCTGGCCGGCATCAACTATCTCTCCTTCGACTTCAAGGGCACGGGCAAGCAGCTCAACGTTTTTTTCGGCGGCGCCCTGCTGATCGGCAGCTTCGCTGATCCCCGCGTGAACGGCAGCCGCTTCGACATCGGGGGAAACGTCTTCGCAGTCGCCGTGCCCTTGACCGACACCGTCTCTCGCAACGGCAAGGGCGACACCAGCCAGGACGTCAAGACGTTGCCGGCGACCGTCGGCTTCAAGATCGGCCACCCCATCGGCAACTTCGTCAAGGTGCGCGCCGAGTACGACCTCATGTATTTCGGCTACAAGAAGACGAGCGACACGGAAAAAGGCTTCGTCATTCCCAGCGACAACCTCACCCATTCTCTGGAGCTCGGGAGCTCGTACTCGCGCTCCGGGTACGGCCTCTCCGCCGCCGGCAGCTACAACCGCCGCTCGAAATGGGATTTCTGGGGACCGGCGGGAAATACGGATTTCAGCCCGGATCAGAAAGATTTCTATCGTTGGGAAGCGAGGGCGAGCAAGAACTGGTACCTGCCGAAGTTCCAGAAGGCGGGCCTGGAATTCGACTACGCCGGAGGCTCGAACCTCGATCGCTTCAGTAAATATGAATTCGGCTTCTTCGGCGGCACCCGCGTGCACGGCTACAAGAGCGACAGCGTGCGCGCCTCCAAGGTCTACGCCGGCCACGCCTCCTATGGTTTCGTGATCGGGGACGTCTTCAACCTGCAAGGCATCGCCGACGCGGCACTCGCCACCGACAAGCAGAATGGACTGAAGAATGAGCTGCTGGGAGGTGTTGGCATACAGGGGACCTTCGTCGGTCCCTGGCAGACGGTGGTGAGCATGGACGCGGGCAAGTCGGTGACCGGCCCGGATCATGGGTTTGTCTTGTATCTGGTTTTCTTGAAGTTGTTCCGGTAGGCCTTATCCGGAGGTTTTCTTTTTCTTGACCTCTTCCCGCAGGTCCCGGAACCTCTCCAACCGGGACTTCAGCTCACTTTCGAAACCGTCGCCCTTGGGCTCGTAGAAACGCGTTCCCTGGAGCGAATCAGGCAAGCAGTCGAGCCCGCCAACCCCCTCCTCGGTGTGAGGGGCGTAGACGTAGCCGGCGCCGTAGCCGACGTTTTTCATCAGCCGGGTGGGCGCGTTGCGAATGGCCAGCGGCACCGGGTCGGCCGGGCGCTCTTCCACTGTTGTCCGAGCGGCCTTGTAGCTCTCGTAAACCGCGACGCTCTTGGGCGCCAGCGCCAGATAGAGCGCCGCCTGCGCAAGGGCCAGCTCTCCCTCGGGAGAGCCCAGCCGGTGATAAGCCTCCCAGGCGGTGAAGGCTTGGACGAGGGCTTGTGGATCGGCGAGGCCGATGTCCTCGCTGGCAAAGCGAATCATCCGCCGGGCGAGATAGAGCGGATCCTCGCCGGCGGCGAGCATGCGGGCCAGCCAGTAGATCGCCGCGTCCGGGTCGCTCTCGCGCAAGGATTTGTGGAGCGCGGAGATGAGGTTGAAGTGCTCCTCCCCCGACTTGTCGTAGAGCAGCACCTTGCGCTGGGCCACGCGCCGCACCGTCTCGGCATCTACCCGGCCGCCCTCGGCGTCGGCGACAGAAAGCTCCAGCAGATTGAGCGCCTTGCGGGCGTCGCCGGACGCGAGTTGCGCCAGCATCTCCAGGGCATCGTCGTCGGCCTCGGCGCCCGTCTTTCCCAGTCCCCGCTCGGGATCGGTCAGGGCGCGGCGAAGCAGAGCCGTCAGCGCCTTCGGGCTCAGCGGTTCGAGAATCACCACACGGCTGCGGGAGAGCAGCGCGGCGTTCAGCTCGAAGGAAGGGTTTTCCGTCGTGGCGCCCACCAGCACGACGTCGCCGCTTTCCACGTAGGGAAGGAAGGCGTCCTGCTGCGCGCGATTGAAGCGGTGGATCTCGTCCACGAAGAGGAGGGTGCGACGGCCCTGGGCCTTGCGCAGGCGAACGGCCTCGGCCATCACCTCCTTGACCTCCTTGATGCCCGAAGTGACGGCCGAGAATGGGACGAAGTGCGACGAAGTTTCCGTGGCGATGATGCGGGCCAGCGTCGTCTTCCCTGTCCCCGGCGGCCCCCAGAAGATCAGCGAGGGAACGCGGTCGGCCGCGATGGCGCGGCGCAGGAAACCGCCCGGCCCCACCACCTTCTCCTGACCGGCGACCTCGTCGAGAGTGAGGGGGCGAATGCGTTCGGCGAGAGGCGAGTTGGTGGGCGTGGAGGCCGCCGTCCGGCTGGCGGACTCCGGCGGTTCCTGATCGTCAAAGAGCGAACGAGCCACAGCGGCTCAAACCTTCGCCACCTCGACCCGAGCGTCGTTGAAGCACGCCCCTTGGCCGAGATCCGTGTAGGTGTCCGGCGCCAGGGCGTTGGCGGTGTTGCCTGAGAACGTGTGGCGGCTCCACATCCCCTTGGGGAGAAGAACGACGCCCGCCTGAAGATCCGGATTGAGCCGCGCCGTCACCCGCACCTCACCCAGCTCGTTCCAGACCCGCACGGCGTCGCCGGAGGCGATCCCCCGGGTTCCAGCATCCTGGGGATGGATTTCGAGCGGCGTCTTCTGGCGCACGAGTTGGCCGAAGGTCGAGCTGATGGTCCGGCCGGAGGCCGGTGAGATCAGGGCCAGGGGAAAGCGATCGCTCGCCGGGTCCTCCTGGAAGAAGTAGAGGCCGTGAGGCGCCTCGCGGTCCAGCGCTTCGGGAAAGAGATGGGCCTTGCGGTCCGGCGTCAACGGGAAGGAATCCCCGAATTGAATGGGCGACGAGCCGCAATCGGGAGAGGCGATGCCGTCCCGTTCGAGCTCGGTGCGCATCCTCTCGGAGCGCCGGAGGAGCACCGCGGCCAGCTCATCCGCCGTCTCCGGGTCCCCCGGCCGGGAGAGCCCCAGGCGCCGCCCGATCTCGGCGAAGACCTCGACGTTGGAACGGGCCTCGCCCGCCGGCTTGGCCACCGCCGGCGAGTGATGGACCACCAGCGCGCCATAGCCGCGGGACAGCTCGTCGTGCTCCAGGAAATGGGTGGCGGGCAGCACCAGGTCCGCCCAGACCGCAGTGTCCGTCCACACCTGATCGAAGGCGATGGTGAACAGGTCCTCGCGGGCCAGGCCGCGGCGCACCTTCTCCTGGTTCGGCATCGTCGCCAGGGGATTGCAATTGTAGGAAAAGAGGACCGTGACCGGCGGGTCCTGGCGCTCCAGCAGAACCTCGCCCAACCGGTTCATGTTGATGACCCGGGTGGACGGCTCGGGCTCGCCGACTGTCGCTGCACGGTCGAAGCCGTAGGCGCCGGAGTTGCTCAGGACGTAGCCGCCGCCGCGAACGCCGAACTTGCCGCCCACGGCCGGCAGCGCCAGCACGGCCGCCACCGCCGAGCCGCCGTTGCGGTTACGCTCCAGCCCCCAGCCGCAACGCACCACGGCCGGCGACGACTCGGCATAGAGACGGGCGAAGCGCTCGATCTCCGCCGCCGGCACGCCCGACGCTTCGGCCGCACGGTCGAAGGTCCAGGCTTGAGCCCGCTGCCGCAGCTCCTCGCCGCCGGTCGTATGAGTCGAGAGGAAATCGAGATCGGCCTTTCCTTCCGCAAACAGCCAGCGGATCACCGCCAAGGCGATGGGGAGGTCCGTCCCCGGCCGGGGCGCGAGGTGGAGGTCCGCCTTCTTCGCCAGGTTGGTGCGGCGGGGATCGATCACCACCAGCCGCGCTCCCTGGCGCTGCGCTTCCTGCAGGATGGGAACAAGGTGGATCCCCGAAGCCGACGGATTCACGCCCCAGAGAACGATGAGCTGCGCGGCGGGAAAGTCCGTGAAGGCGACTCCGCCCATCTTGCCATAGAGCCCCGTGGCTGCACTGGCGCTCGGCGCGGCGCACACGGTGCGGGCCAGACGCGAGGCGCCCAGGCGGTAGAAAAGCCGCGTATCGGTCGTCTCCTGGGTCAGCATCCCGTTGGAGCCGCCGTAGTAGAACGGGAGAATCGCCTCGCCGCCGTGCGTCTCCACCGCCTCGCGCATCTTCGCCACGGTCAGGTCCAGGGCCTCGTCCCACGAAATCCGCTCGAACTCGCCCGAGCCCTTCGGCCCCACCCGCCGGGCAGGATAGAGAATGCGATCCGGACCGTAGAGGTGCTCCGGCAGATGCCGGACCTTGGAGCAGATGTAACCCTCGGTGATGGGATTCAGGTGGGAGCCGTCCACCTTCACCACCCGTCCCTCCTCCACCCGCACCTCCAGGCTGCAGGCGTCGGGGCAGTCGAGGGGGCAGGCGGAGGTGAAGACCTCGGGGGTGCGGAGCGTGGCGGTCATGGGGGGATTGTATCCCCTAAACTCCCGCCTCCAATGCCCGCACGATCGCATCCGTGAACTGCGTCGTGCCGGCTTCGCCGCCGAGGTCGCGGGTGCGGATCCTCTGATCGACGATGACGTTGCGCAATGCCCGTCGCACGCGCTCGGCCTCTTCGTCCTTGCCGAGGTGATAGAGCATCAGGATTCCGGATCGGATGAGCGCCAGCGGGTTCGCCAGATCCTTGCCCGCGATGTCGGGCGCGCTGCCGTGGACGGCTTCGAAGACTGCCGCTTCGATCCCGATGTTGGCCCCGGGCACCACACCCAGACCGCCGACGAGGCCGGCGCAGAGGTCGGAGACGATATCGCCGTAGAGATTCTCGAGCAGCAGCACGTCCCACTCCTCGGGCCGCATGACGAGCTGCATGCACATGTTGTCCACGATCTTGTCGTCGGACTGGATCTCCGGGTACTCCTGGGCCACCCGGCGAACGCAGTCGAGGAAGAGCCCGTCCGAGAGCTTCATGATGTTGGCCTTGTGGACGGCGGTCACCCGCTTGCGGCCGTGGCGGCGGGCGTAGTCATAGGCGAAGCGGGCGATGCGCAGCGACGCCTTCTCGGTGATGACCTTGATGCTCTCCACAACCCCCGGGACCACGATGTGCTCGAGGCCGCTATAGAGGTCCTCCGTGTTCTCGCGCACCACGATGATGTCGACCCCTTCGAAGCGGCTGGGGATGCTGGGCAGCGAGCGCGAAGGGCGCAGGTTGGCGTAGAGCTCGAGCTCCTGGCGAAGCTGCACGTTGATCGACTTGAAGCCGCCTCCCACTTCGGTGGTGACGGGACCCTTCAACGCCACGCGGTTGCGCTTGACGGACTCCAGGACCTCAGGCGGCAACGGGTTGCCATATTTCTCCACGGCCTCTTTGCCGGCGATGTGACGTTCCCATTCCAGCTCGGCGCCGGCGGCGTCCAAAACCCGCACGGTGGCGTCGCTGACTTCCGGACCGATGCCGTCGCCGGGAATCAGCGTGATGGTGGTCTTACTCATGACTTCACACTCTCTCTTTCAATTTTCAACGGGCGTCGAGGGCCAATGGGTAACGCAAGGTTTTTCGCAGCCACTCGCCGTTCTCTTTCACCTGCCGTGCCAGCTCCGCTACCAGACGCTCACGGGAGTCGTAGAGCCGGTAACCCTCGCTGGGGCGTAGGTAACCCCGAGCCTTGGGCTCCGCAGCGAACAGCGCCTCCTCTCCAATCTCCGCCGCCCGCTTTGCGTAGCGCTCGCGGTTGTCGAGGAGCGCCTTGACGAGGAACGGCATCAGCATGGAGTAATCGGCCTGCACGCTCTCGGTGGTCTGCTGGTAGGTTTCGCGATCCACCTTGCCCCAGGTCACGGCCTCGGACGGCGGACAGGAGGAGAGCGAGCCTTCGGTGATGGGAGCGGTGACGATCTGGACGTCGAAGGCGTAGCCGCTGACGTTTTCCAGCCCCAGGATCTGCCCCAAGGCAGGCTCCGGCTGAAGATTGTAGTTCTTCGGCACGCCGCCGCCGAGGATGAGCGTCGCCAGGGAGCGCGCCGGACTCTCGAACAGCCCCCAGTAGTGGTAAGCGCAGGACTCGAAGACCTCGGCGTGAAGGTCCAGGGCAAATTCGTAGTTGTCGAGCAGGCCGGCCTGCTTCATCGCCCACAGCTTCATCGAGTTGAGGAAAAGGCTGCCGTCGCCCGGCGCTCCTACCAGGATGGGAATGGCCAGCCGCTGGCAGGTCGCGAGCAGTCCCGGCACCACGCCGTTGTGGGTTTCCTGCGCGGCGTAGATTCTCCCCAACAGGTAGCGCAGCTCGGTGCCCGCCATGGTCTTCTGGAACTCGGGGCGTAGCAGGCAGGCGGTCATGAAGCGGTCCTGCTGGAAAAGCACGTCCTCGTCGAACGCCATATCGGTGACGCGAATGGTGTGTTCGTCGCGCAGCGCGCCGTCGTCACCAAAGATGGGAACCTCGAAGATGGGACCCTCGCGATGCTCGTCGAGGCTGCGGTGGCCGTCGTGATAGCAGACGGCGTCCGTGGTGCTGAGATAGGCTATCCACCCTGTTTCCAAAAGGGGGATGAGCCAGGCCTGGTGCTGGCCGGAGACCGTCACCGGCCCGGCGATAGCCAACGTCATCGGGCAGCCCGCGCCAATGGCGGCGTCGAGCACAGTGTAGAGACGCCGCAGATAGGCGCCGCCGAAGGCAGGCAGGCAGTGCAGGAAAAGCTCGTCGAGCGTGCTGCACTCGTCGACCCGGCGAACCTCCACGCGACGCCGTGCCTTGAGGTCGATGGCTTGAGGGTCGCGAGGATGCGAGTGCTGGTGGTGCCCGTCGCTCATGGGGCCGTACGGTATAGGGTCCGGCCGGGGGACGCAACCGGAGTTGGCCGCGGCCTACGAGCGGTCAGGAACGATCCGAAACCGCCGCTTCCCTTCGATTCGATAGGTCTCGAAATCATCGTGATCGATGGTGAAGATCGTGGTGAGCGACTCCCGACGCGCAAGATGAACCAGAGTGGCATCGGCGAAATCCATCGGTCGATCCTGATAGCGGTCCATCAGGGCCTCGATATCAGGAAGGTCGTCGTCCGTGATCGGCAGGACGGTCACTGCGCCGGATTTCAGGAAGGTCCAGACCCTGGGCACGTCCCAGGGGCCAGGAAGGAGATGAAAGACCTCGGTAAGGATCGCGGCAGATGTAGCCAAGGGAAACGTGAGAGTGGCAAAGGTTTTCAGGCAGGTCTCGTGCCACCGGTCGCGCCGATTCAGGAACGCCAGGATCGCTCCGGTATCGATGAGGCCTTGCGGTCTAAAGTCCATGCCGACGTGCAATCCGTGCCCGGACTTCGGACTTGGCGTTCTCTGCCAGATCCGGACTGCCCTCGATCGTGCCGGCACTCCTCATGGCTGCTTCACGCACGCGTTGCTGCCGATCGTCCTCGGCACCGGACCCACCTCGAGTGCGCAGAAGCCAGTTTTTTACGATCTCTTCAAGGAGATCCGAAACGCTCTTCTGCTCAGCCCGGGCAGCCTCGTGCAATTGACTCTTGAGGTGAGGAGAAAGACGCCAGCTATAGACCTCGGTCTTCATGCACTACAGCGTAGCGCAAGTGGCGGCTCCTGTCCATCGTAGGCTTCTCAGTCGGTGCCTGTCGATTTCGAGCTGGCCCGTTCGACTAGAGGACGGACCAACCTTGAAAGGAGAGACGCACAATGGAATACCTACTGCTGATCTACAACGCCGAGAGCGACTGGGCCGCCCTGTCCGAAGGAGACCGGGGTGCAATGTACAAGGAGTACTACGCGTTCACCGAAGGCATCCGACAGAGCGGTCACTACAAGGGCGGCAATCCGCTTCAGCCGGTGGCGACAGCGAGCACGGTGCGGGTGCGCGACGGCAAAACGGTGACGACGGACGGCCCTTTCGCCGAGACCCGCGAGCAACTCGGCGGCTACTACCTGATCGACGCGGCGAACCTCGACGAGGCGATCGGCATCGCCGCCCGCATCCCCGGCGCGCGGATGGGCTCGATCGAAGTGCGGCCGATTCAAAAGATGTAGCGGCCGCGCACCATGGGATATCCTGAAAGCGCCCCTCTCGGAACCCCAATGCAAAACCGGGAGGGGACGCTTTCATGACGTTCATGACGTCCCACCCCGAAGAATCGACCCGCGTGGTCGCCGAGCCTGTGAGCCGGGAGGTCGAGAGAGTCTTCAGGACCGAGCGGCAGCGGGCCCTGGCGACTCTCATCCGCCTTCTCGACGGTGACTTCGACCTCGCCGAGGACACGCTTCAGGAAGCCTTCGCGGAGTCTCTGATTCGTTGGCCGGCATCCGGCGTGCCGGCCAATCCCCGCGCCTGGTTGGTGAGCACCGCGCGCCACAAGGGGCTCGACCGCCTGCGTCGCCGGGCACGATTCGGGGAGAAGCAGCGCGTGCTGGCGTGGACGACGCCGCAATTCGAGGAGCAGGACCTCTCTCGTCTGGAAGGGGGCTACGACGGCGAGCTGGGGGACGACCGGCTGCGGCTGATCTTCACCTGTTGCCATCCGGCCCTCGCCGTCGAGGCCCAGGTGGCGCTCACCTTGCGCACCCTTTGCGGCCTCGCGACCGAAGAGATCGCGCGCGCCTTCCTCGTGCCGGTGCCCACGCTCGCCCAGCGGCTGGTGCGGGCCAAGCAGAAGATCCGCGCGGCGGGAATTCCTTATCGCGTGCCACCGCCCGATCTTCTCGCCGAGCGGCTCGACGCCGTCCTCTGTACGCTCTATCTGGTATTCAACGAAGGTTACGCAGCGACCGCCGGGCCGGCGCTGTTGCGGGTCGAGCTTTGCGACGAGGCGATCCGCCTTGGGCGCCTGCTGGTCGAGCTGTTGCCGGCCGAGACCGAGCCCCGCGCGCTTCTCGCCCTGATGCTCCTCCATCACGCACGCCGCGCCGCTCGCCTCGATCGCGATGGCGAGCTCGTGCTTCTCGAGGATCAGGATCGCTCGCTCTGGGACAACGACGAGATCGCCGAAGGCTTGGCCCTGGTCGAGGAGTGTCTGCGCAGCGGAGGCGCCCGACCGTACGCACTGCAGGCGGCAATCGCCGCCCTCCACGCTCGCGCGAGGACGGCGGTCGAAACCGACTGGCGACAAGTGGCCGAGCTCTACCGGTTGCTGCTCGGTATTCAGCCCTCGCCGGTCGTCGAGCTCAACCGGGCGGTCGCCATCGCCCAAGCCTATGGCGAGGAAGCAGGCCTACGGATCCTCGACGAGCTGGAGTCGAGCGACGCGCTCCCCGGCTACCACCTGCTGCCAGCTGCCCGCGCCGATCTACTGCGCCGTCTCGGTCGTACAGCCGAAGCGGCCAGTGCCTACCGCCGAGCCCTCGAGCTGGCCGGCAACCCCGCCGAGCAGCGCTTCCTCGCCCGCCGTCTGGAGGAAGTGGAAGCCCAGATCTGCAACTCGCCTCAGCAGTCCGGATTGCAGTGAGCGCAGATGTTGTGACAGGTGGTGGGGTGACAGCAGGTCAACCCCAGGTCACAGCAGTCGAGGCAGGCATCACACCCGGAACAGCAGGGAAGCGCCAGCGATTCTCTGGGGTGGGAAGCGAGCACGACGAGGGTCATGGCGACCAACAGCAACAGGAACCGGATCTTACTGGTCTTGGCGTGCATGAGGTGATCCTCCTCTGGATTCGTCCCTCGGCATGTTAGGAATCCAGCTTGCACAAGTCAAGCGAGTACTGGCTCTGGGCTACCGCGGCCCCAGCTCTTCGAGGCGCGCGACCACGTCGCGGTAGTTCGTGTCGATGCCGTAGAGATCGACGAAGGTCTTGTACGCGGCTTCCTTGTCGCCCACGGCGATGTGGGCACAGCCGAGGTCGTAGAGAAGGCCGAGGGTATCCTCTTCACTGACGCCCGAAGTTTCGAGGCCGCGGCGATACCAGCGGATGGCGAGCTCAGGCAGCCCTTTATCGAGGAAGCAGAGGCCCAGCATGGAGCAGCACAGCACCAGGTGGCTGGGCTCCTTGGCAGCGATCTGGAACTCGCCGATGGCCTCGTCGAGAAGGCCCATCTCCCGGTAGGCGATACCGAGGTTGAAGTGGGTGTCGTAGTCGGTGGGCGAGAGGTGCTCGGCGACCCCCTTCTTGAATCCCTCGACGATCTCCTCCAACGACTGCTCGGCCTGCGGCGTGACCAGGCCGTCGCCCGGCTGGAAACCATCCTCCTGGGAAAGCTCCTGCTCGAGCTCGCCGGCCAGATCGAAGAAGTCCTCCTCGTCGTCGAACAGGCGCTCGGAGCGGCCTTCCTTGCCGGGCGGGCGCTTGTCGGCCTCGTCGAGCCAGCTCATGCCGCCCGTGTCGTCGAGGCCGGGATAGAGGCCGGCCTGCTCGTGGAACCCCGGCCTCCCCGGAGGAGGAGGCGGCGGCTGAAGCGCCTCGAAGGGTGAGGGACCGCCTGACTCCCCGTCGTCCCAGTCCATCTCTTCCCGCTCGATCATCTCGCCGATTTCCAGCGGGTTGAACATGCCGGGCCGCAC
>Ga0134121_10001679_pt1 | contig 20464 bp, 18 predicted proteins | sample KB301_FD_96463 | JGI IMG/M metagenome (GOLD analysis project Ga0134121, IMG submission 96463) | Terrestrial soil microbial communities without Nitrogen fertilizer from Kellogg Biological Station, Michigan, USA - KB3-0-1 | ecosystem: Environmental > Terrestrial > Soil > Unclassified ... | reverse complement strand
GGTCTCGGTTAGTAAACCTGCGAAGCAGGTGACAGCATAAAGCCTGGGGCGCAAGCCCCAGGACCATTATAGAAAATATATCGAGCCCGCAGAGCGGGCGACAGCGGAATGTTCAGAGGGCTGTCGCCCGCTTCGCGGGCTGATTCGTGTTTGGGATTGCTGTCCTGGGGCTTGCGCCCCAGGCTTTATGCTGTCGCCCGCTCCGCGGGCTCGGGCTGATGCCCAATAAGAGATCGTGCCGTTTCGCGGGCTCAGGTTGCCGGCGAACAGATGCGGCAGGGTTTGAAGCCGTGCGATAGGGCTTCCGCGGCTGTGGAAAAACCAACCCGATTTTTGGTCGAGATATGATTGACCCAGTCGCAATTCTCCACGTGATAAATCCCCAGCACGATGTTGCCGACGAACGGATCCGAAATGGTCGGCGTAACGGCCGATGGCGGCGGCGTCGACGGAGCCGGTGGCGGCGTGAGCTGCGGGGTTAACGAAATCGAAAAATTCTGTCCCGGCGGAGGCGCCGTAACCAGGGGCGGTTGCCACTTGCCGGGACCTAACTTCTTCGCCTTGCGCGATTCGTCCTGCGCCTTAACGACTCCATACGTAAGACAGCCAATCACCATGCAGATCAGCGCCACAAACAAAGCCGCCGCGAACTCGAACCCAAAGCCCCGCAGTGCAGTGTAACTGGCCCAGTACCACAGCAGAAAGTATTTCCGCAAAAATTCTTTCGAAAATACGAGCGTGTTTTGCAGCACGTCGTACGGATCTTTGATCAGCGGAACGGGCGCTGGTGAGTTGAAAAGCGACTGCACAAATGATGAGCCGGGCGTCGTAGGCAACGCGTCCCGATTCTTATCCTGCCACGACACCCAGCGAACCGGTTCTCGTTCAGTAGGACGTTGCGCCAACGCGACCTCGCGTGTTTTGGTGGTCGCATCAATGTCGACGGGCGCCGTCATCCACGACGGCAGTTTTGACTTGGCCTGCACCAGATCGAGCAGTGACGGAACCGCATCAGGTGAACCCGTCGCCGCATTCGCGAGCACGTCGGCAAGTCGCGCGTGCTCTGGTCCAAGGTCACGGATCTTCGTGAAGAGCTGAGACGACGCGGGATCGGCGAAGTCAGTCTTCGTGAACAGCAGGTTCTCGTCGTGATGCTCCTGCCAGAGAGCCGGGCGCTCCGCCACCGACAACAGAGACAGGTAGATCACGAGTGAAGAGAAGTTATCGAGATTACCGTCAAAGTGTGCTGCCGTCCGGCGCGGGTGCTGGTAGTGTTGATGTCCGACTTCGCTTGCGGTCCATCCGGCCATCGCGGGCACGAAGATCCCGTCGTGATCCACCAGTCGCAGTTGCCCGTGTTCGACGATGATGTTGCCGTGTTGCAGATCGCCGTGCGCAATACCCGCCGCTCGCAAGGCGCTCAGCAGTCGCAGCCACTCTTCCGAGAGGTGCAGCAATACTTCGCTGCGGTTCAGCATTTCGCTGATGTAGAGATCGAGTGTCGGGCCTTCGATCCACTTCATAAACAGGATCGGAAAGCGAATGCCGCCGACGAGAATTCCCTCGGGCGCGTAAGTGAAATCTGACAGGTACGAAACGGGCGCGCTTCCGAGATGCGCCTGGATGGCCCTGTATCGCTGATCGCGATCACCGAGATAGCCGCGGAAGCAGCGCACGGCGAAGTCGGTGTTGCCGTTCATCGAGTTGAGCTTGTAGACGTAGGCAAACTGGCCCGACGTGACGAGCGGCATTCCGAGGCGATCGACAGCCGGCAGCGTGTTGCGGAGTTGTGGATGTGCGAAACAGATCGATGGGCACTGGATGGCTTCAGTGAAATACCTTGCCGAAGGCCAATTCCTCGGGACTGCGCCGGTTTGTGAGGACGAAACAACCACTTAGTTACTTCTCCGCTTGATTTCGATTCGGACGATGGCGAGATCGTCGTTTCGTATTCTGCCAGCTTGTCGCTCGGTATCAAAGAAACGGCGCAGCTCCTCGTCGACTTTCGTCGTCAAAAACTCTGGTTCGAAGTCGCCGATTTCGAAGCGTTGCAAACACCATGATGCCGCCGCGTCTGACATCAGTAACAGCACGTCGCGATCTTCACAAACCCCGGAATCCACCATTGCTGACGGCATCGTGCTTTCGTGTAACGCTGCATTCGACGCCACCAGTATCGGCGTTGAATTGAAACTCTCAGAGCGTGCGAGCGGCAAACTCTTCAAAAGTGCGCCGTCGCGACAATGCAGCAGGCACGCATCGCCGAGCGCGATTGCTTTCCACGAAGGCGTCTTGAGATCGATCTCGACGCCGACGAACGCCGCAAACGATCCGGCGCGCGCTTTTTCTTCGGAGTACCACGACAGGGTTAGACCTTTCCAGGAGTCGTGAAGTTCCCGGCCTTCGCTCGCGACCCAGTTGCGAAATTCTTCGAGCGTCAGTGTTGCTTCGTTTCGGACCCAGTGTTCGGCGAGGTTCCTGGCCCACTGTTGTGCGTGGAATGCTTCAGTCGCGCCGTCGGTAACAGCGAAGCGAGCCGTGTGCAGGTCGAAGGCGATCGCGTCTTCGCATTCAGAGGCATCGTGGTCCAACTTCGGCAGCAGCAATTGCCGGAGTTGCAAGTCCCAGGTCGCGCTCTGTTTCGCAGTGCTCAAGACGTCTCCGTGTGATCCATCCACTTGTAAGGAGTCATGCCGGTCAGGCTGGTGCCGATTTCGTAAAACTGAACGATCGATGATGGATCGCCATTGAACACAAACCCGCGCGAGCCCTCAACTGCGTGCACGCCGAGCTGTGCGGCTGCGGCGAGAAAGTTAGTCGGTAATGTGCTGGAGATCGCAAACAGCGCGCGCGCAAAACCGTCGGGAAGGGAAGTCTCCTCGGTCGGATACTCGATCTTCGCGGAGCGTCGCGTCGAAATATGGCAGTTAAATAAAAGGACCGGACCGTCGTCTGTTCCGAGTGTCATGATCTGGCGGCCGACTTCGTCTGGATCGCCGTCACTGGATTCGCCGTCAGTGAGATGCAGAATCGTCGGCGGAAATCCGCGCGGGTGTTCCGACAGCCAGCGTTGGAGAATGTCTTTCACCCTTACGAGCGCCTCGCACATCGGGGTCTTTCCGTCAGCCGTTGGATGAATCCAGACAGGATAACGCACGGGTATCTCAACCCAGCTCCCGGCGCCGTCCGAGACCCGCTTGTAACTACTCTTCACCTGGAGCGGATAATCGGCGACGTCGGATATCGGCACCATGTCGCGGCCGGCCAGTGGACCGGAAAAGCAGGTGGAAACGTTGCGCCCGTAACCGATGACGGAGACGTGGTAATAATTCCTGACTTCCTCGGTTTTGGTGCAACGGATAACAAGATCGTGCAGGGTATGATTGACGACCTCGGCCACGAACTCCGCTTTCTTGCGGACGGAGTCGCCACTGAACGAGTCGCCCATCGATCCTGACTGATCTATCAGAAGAATAATGCACGTGGGGTTTGCGCGAGTGATCTGGGCCGAATACATTGCGGGCTATTTTATTACTGACAGGGCGTTACGCACCAGAGGCTCGTGACCCTGGCAAGCTCGCGAAGCGAGCGACAGCATAAAGCCTGGGGCGCGAGCCCCAGGATCGCAATCCCCAATAGCCGTTGAGCCCGCGAAGCGGCCGACAGCGCATGACTGCAAAACGCTGTCGCCCGCCTTCGCGGGCTCTATCAATATTGGGGATTCGTGATCCTGGGGCTGGCGCCCCAGGCTTTATGCTGCCGTCCGCTTCGCGGACTGAGACACAACTCATTGCTCACTTCGTAGCACGTAAGCATAGGAAACTCGGCTGCTGCTGCAGTTCTCTGTTATGTTTCGGATCTACTTCTTTAAACTCTTCCGTCGGTTTCGGCTCGAGCACCTTGTCTAATTGAAACCCTGCTTCAACCATTCGTTGAACGTACTATGCCAGTCTTCAATGTATTCCATCGTCAGTGAGCTCAACACGACATCGAAAGTTGCGTCTTCAAGAAACGTTAGCAGCTTGTTCAAATCTGCCTGCCGCACATCGACGCTCTCGCCAACTCGTCGCTTTGCCAGTTCAACCATCTTCGGACTTGCATCAAGGGCAACGACTTCCGCGCCGTGCGAAAGTAACCATTCGGAATATACACCCGGGCCACAGGCCGCATCGAGAACTCGTTTCCCTTTGACGTCCGGCAACAGCGAGAGAGTGGCCGGGCGCTCATAATATGCGTTGTGCGGTTTAGTATCGGTGACGGATGCATACGCCTCTGCCAATGTTTCATACGCATCGAGAGCTATGGGTTCGTCATTCATCACTTCGGAATCCTGTTGACCTGTTTCTCAGTTGCCGTTTCACTTGAGGGATCGACCAGCTCCCTTCACGGGTCTGCGAGTTCTCTTTAGGGGATTGAGCAGCCCCCTGATCGACTTTCATAAATCGCTTCCCGGATCGACAACTTCCTGTTTGCACTCTTGCAGTTTCCTTTTAGGGTTTTAGAAATCCCATTAGGGGAGACGCCAATCGCCAAGTGTGATCTCGCAATCCCGAGATAGGTGCTGGCCGATCCGAAATATCCATTCGGAATTCCGTCCAGCTATTTGCAAGAACCGACACACTAAACAGCCGGAACGAAACGATTTCCGGAGCAACTGTAAGGGCGGTCGTGCGCCCCTACAATTGCGTCTCTAAACATCTAGTTAATTTCGCTCGCCAACAACTCGCTCTCAACCACCGCAATCTGAGCGTCGACGATTCCATAAAGGTTCAACTCACTACAGCGATCGAAGGCAAAATGCTTCACCGTGTTCGCGAGTAGTTTCGGATCCCTGGAGTTCTCCAGCGCTCCCATGAGCACGAAGAGCGCCGCCGCAGCGTCACCATCCCGACAGATTATTTCTGCCAGTGTTTCGACCCTTTCTTCAGCGGAATCGTCTTCACTGCTTTCAGACTCGATCGCGAATTCCGTCGTATCGATTATCCTTTCGCCCGAATCGGCACGCCGCACGAGATCAGCAAGCAACGGATCGTTTATCTCCAAAGCGTAACGAATAATATTTTGCCACTGTGGATCAATTGATCTGTCGTTTAAGACTAATTGCGCGCGACGTTTGAGAGCATCGCTGACTGTGATCTGAGTTGTTTCTGTTTCATGAGGTGTTTCAACGCGCACTGGTGCGCTACTATGAGTAACCATGGCTATCAATTCTCCTTTTTAGGATTGATGGTCTAGGGCTGACTCTGTGTCGCAACCACAAGTCGGCCCGCTTCTTTTTTTTGTAGGAGGCGTGACTGGACCATAGCACAAAAATTTTCGTTTGTGTTTTAAAAAGTGAGTTAGGTAATGCCTCAATTGAATTGTGAAATACGCCGGAGGCGTTCACTAATTTCAGCCCAGGGTTGGAGCGCAGCGACAACCCTGGGACATAGTTTTCGATCGAGACCAACCCTGAAGGGGTTCGGGGGTTGGCGAACCCTTTCGGGGTTGATTCGCAGTATTAATGTTTACCCAGGGTTCTCGCAAGCTTGCGAGAACCCTGGGGCTGGAATTAGCGAACGCCTTCGGCGTATTTCAAAATGATCCACTACTAGAGTCTACCAAATACTGCTACTCAACCGGTTTGGGTGATAAACTGGTGGCCGAACCAGGGAAGGGACGATGGCGTTAGAATCTGAAACTATTGAAACGCTCGAAGCCGCAGCCTTACAGTTAACACCTGCGGACAGAGCAAGACTTGTCGATCGATTGATAGCCACATTTGATGCTGACCCGGAAGTGGAAGAAGCTTGGGCAGCGGAAGTGGAGCGTCGGCAAGCCGAAATCGAAAATGGAACTATCACTTTATTGCCTGGTCCGGAGAACCTCGCAAAGTTGAAAGCTGAATTTGAGTGAACTATCGCATACGGGATGATTTAGCAGATCACAACTCTGCGTAAACGACACGCTTCGTAAGGATCCATTTGCTTACCGGTGTCCGTGCAACACGAACTTGGTTAATGACCAAGTGGGTTTGACTACTGGCCCGGATAATGCCAGGCGTTAGAGCTGTATCTTAGAAATAGATCATGATCCCCCGCCAAACGCAGTCTCATCCCCCAAAAGGCAGTGAGGCAGAAGAGCAAATTAAACAGGAGCAAGTGTCGTCATGGGAAAGATTGAAGTTTTACACTGATCTTTACAAGTTTTATTGCGAGTTACCCCTCAAAATTGGTGCGGCCTATTCATTGGCCTCTACACTTACTCTTCTTGTAACTGCCAGACTAACTGGTAGCGGAAAGATTGCAGGTTGGGTAGCCGTTTTTATTGTACTCCTGGGTGTAGGAATTATAGGGTGGAGATTGTTTTTCTTTGATGATGCTTATATTCAGCAACATAGAGATGAGATCGAGCGCCTTACAAATGAGTTAGGTATAGCCATCAGCCCAAGCTTCCAAATTTTCAGATTGACTTTGTGGCTGTCTGTGATTTTCTTTATTTTATTTCCAATAGTCGTACTTCTAATTTTGTTCTTCTATGAGGTATGGCTTGGTTAGAGACTAAAGGAAGCATGAGAGTTATCTTAAAGATGTAGTGCCCGCCCAAACCTTGACTACCGCCTCACATTCTTTTAACGTCGCGACTGTTCGCTCATTGCCCGTCTATTAGTCAGCCCATCCTGCGAAGGAGTCCCCCATGTCTGACAAAGAAACTACTGTCACCGCCAAGCCAGGCACCAGCCAAACTACCGTAGCGTCCGGCAACGGGAACAAACCCAAACCCGTGCAGCACGCACTCATTCCGCCGCACGACAGCAAGATCGTCAGTGAAGCGTTGGTCATCCTGCGTGGCGGCCAGGAAACTCCACAAAGAATTCTGGAGCTGGCCACAAAACTGAAGAGTGAGCTGCGCTTCGGTTACGCCCGCAGGTTGTTGTTGCGCGCCAGTCAGCACAAGGACACTCCACTCGATCACGAGCTGCGCGAGAAGATCTATCAACAGCTCGCCCTCTGTACTTACAAAGATCAGGACTTGCCCGCCGACGAGCGGCTCGATCGCGCGCTCGAGATACTGCGGGAGATCGCGGATTTCGACACCACCACCGTTCAGGAAACGCTCGGTTTGATCGCCGCGGTATACAAGCAGCGATGGGAAATTGACAACCAGCAGGAGCACCTCGAGCAGTCACTCATTTATTACTTGCGCGGCTACGACCAGGGACCACGCAATGACCAGGGCTATACCGCAATCAATGCAGCGTACATTCTTGATCGACTGGCGAACCTCGAAGAAACGCAAGCGAAAAAAGCCGGTCGCGACATCATTGATACTGAGCGCCGGAACAAAGCGCGGTCAATCCGAGAAAAAATCGTCAAAGAAGTCGGATCATTGATCGATGATCCCGATCACAAATGGGTCAATGATAAATGGTGGTACTACGCCGCCGTCGCCGAAGCCCATTTCGGACTGCAGAACTACGATGAAGCAGTTAAGTGGATACGTACCGGCCAGTCGGCCGCCGGACAAGTTTATGAATGGGAACTCGAAACCTGTGCGCGTCAACTCGCTGCTATTGCGTGTCTTCAACCGGATCGAGATCTGAGCGCGGCCTGGGACGCTATCAAACGTGCGTTCGGCGTTGATGCCGCATCGCGCTCTGCTTTCACAGGAAAAGTCGGCCTCGCTTTGTCAGGTGGCGGTTTTCGCGCTTCGCTGTATCACATTGGCGTGCTTGCGCAACTCGCGGAGCTGGACCTGCTGCGCAAAGTCGAAGTCGTGTCGTGCGTCTCAGGCGGATCGATCCTCGGCGCTCACTACTATCTAAAAGTACGTCACCTGCTGCAAACAAAAACCGACCAAGAGATCACTCGTGAAGACTACATTCAACTGGTCCACGAGATGGTTGACGAGTTCGTTGGCGGCGTGCAAAAGAATATTCGCACTCGCGTGGCAGTCAATCCATTTAAGAACTTCAGGATATTCTGGAGCAATGAGTACTCGCGCACATTCAGGATAGCTGAACTCTACGAGCAGCACCTCTATTCAAGAGTGAAGGATGACCACACGCACGGCCCACGCTGGTTGAATGATTTGACGATCGCGCCACGAACAAACATAGACGGAGAGGTCTTCAACGACACATCGTTTGCTCCGAAATATCAAAACTGGCGACGCGACGCGAAAGTGCCAATCCTCGTGCTCAACGCCGCCACCCTCAACACGGGTCACACGTGGCAATTTACAGCGACGTGGATGGGTGAAGCGCCGGCGGGAATCGATGGTGAGATCGACGGCAACGAGCGGCTGCGTCGCATGTACTACCCGGACGCGCCTGAAGACCACCAGAAAATACGGCTTGGTCAGGCTGCCGGCGCATCGGCGGCGGTCCCGGGACTCTTTGCACCGTTAACGTTCGACAATCTTTATCCGGACCGCCTCATCCGGCTTGTGGACGGCGGTGTAGCGGACAATCAGGGCACGGCCTCGTTGCTCGAGCAGGATTGCCGCGTCATGCTCGTCAGCGATGCGAGCGGGCAAATGGAATCGCAATCTGCTTCGAGCGCAAAGATCCTCGGAGTCTTGCTGCGTTCAAACAGTATCTTTCAGGCACGGATTCGTGAGGCTGAATACCATGATTTGAAAGGCCGTCGTCGTTCGAGCTTGCTACGTGGCTTCATGTTCGTTCATCTGAAAGGCGATCTCAGTGTGGATCCGGTCGACTGGATTGATTGTTTAGATCCTTACGATCCACGCGACGACGTGCAACCGCTCTGGCGCCGTGATCGTTACACACGCTATGGCATTGCTAAAGATGTCCAGCAACTGCTTTCGGCATTGCGCACTGATCTTGACTCTTTCTCGGAAGCGGAGGCCTACGCTTTGATGACCAGCGCGTACCGCATGACCGAGTTTCAAATCAAACAGGAAGAATGTGTGGAAGGCGACTTTGGTGAGACTGAGCAGAGTGAGCCGTGGAAGTTCCTCGAGATCGAAGAGTATATGAGAGGTTCAGGTAAGGGAAACAAGTACCTGAAAAAACTGCTTGCCACGGGTTCCAGCAGCGCCTTCAAAGTTTGGCAGATCGACCCGGTACTGAAAAATCTCTTGCGTATCGCGTTAGTCTTAATCGCCATTGCCATAGTCGCGCTGATTTACTCCTGGTGGAATACACCTCTACCTGAGTCGCTCACGCAACGAGCGAACGACGTCACCGCGACGGTTAGTGGATTAACCTTCCAGAAAGTTGTGAGCTACATTTATGACGCCGTCGTGATGATGCTCGTCTTTGGTCTATTGGCCAAAGTCCTCACGACGTTGTTCGGCACATTCGTTTCTGAGCACGCCATCGGGTTAGTGCGCTGGAAAGACACGGTGCGACGAATCGCGTTGGGACTGATTATCAGCACGATTGGCTTCGTCGCCGCCGTGCTCCATGTTTACATCTTTGACAAACGGTTCCTGAGCTTGGGCACCTTGCAGCGAGTCAAACAAAAGAATGGCTAATCCGAAAAGATCCGCGTGATGATCTCGTGATGGAGCCCGCGAAGCAAGCGGAAGAAAAGCTCGCGAAGCGAGCGACAGCATAAAGCCTGGGGTGGAGCGAGGCTTTGCGAGCGCAACCCAGGATCACGAATCCCAATATTGGTAGAGCCCGCGAAGCGGCGACAGCGCGTCATTGCTTTGGGCTGCCGGCCGCTTCGCGGGCTTCAATGTATTTTTGATTTGTGATCCTGGGGCTTGCGCCCCAGGCTTTATGCTGCCGTCCGCTTCGCGGACTCCACAAGCCCCTCCGTAGTTAAAAAAGTTTTCCAGAGAAGCAATTGTCCCGAAAGATAAAACCCGAGCGCCAACACAAACAGAACGTTGCTACTGGCAACGGGGAGCCAACGGATTTCGCTTTCCCAGTTCTGGTAGAGATACAAAAGAAAAGAACTATAGTGGAATACCATCAGCAATAGAAAGATGCGTCTGGACCAGGCGGAGCGAAGATCGCAAATGACAAAGCCCAAGATGGGCCACAAGAGGATTCCCGCGCCGTCAGGGGAGAGTGCCAACATGAGCATCAGGTCGCTGTGTCCCCCGCCACTTGCCCCGAAGCCAAGCACAGCAAGCACAACTCCATAAAGGAACCCAAAGGATGCTAGTGTGAGCTTTTTCTTAACCGTTTCTTTCGGAGAGGTTCGATTGTACCAATCATCAAATCCGGGAACTTCGCCCAGCCGAAGGAGAATAGGTGCAGAAATAGTGCTTAATGTAGTTTCGGCTTCGAGTGCCTGATTGAGGAGGTTTAGCTCGACGCTTAGTCTGCTGGCCGCTGTGAAAGGTTCTTTCGGAATGACACCGGTAAGGAACGTTTCCTCGCCAAGTTTCAATGCCTCAGCAAACTCGGGCACGTATCTTAATTTTACCTTTTTCTCCTGTTCACCTTTCCGGATCAATACATGATCGGAAAGTTTGCTTCGGAGGTCAGGTGACACGCGAACGATTACGGCTCGAGCCAATCCTAACGGGACAAACACAACCAGTAATTCGGCCTCGAGTGTTTCGTAACCGAGGCATCGCAAACAGTCAACCAGGTCCGCTTCATTTGCATCACAATTTTCCGCTATAACACGGACAGTTGTGAGTACATACTGGCGGAGAGACCTGTCGTCAATCATCTGAGCCTCGGGACTTCTCTAAACGGGATGAGTAAAGGATAATTCTCGTGCTCTGTTTCCGCTCTGGTCCAGGTTAATGAAGCGAACGTCATTGTTATTTAACTATACCTTACTTCGCATATTTGCCGCTCTACTGATGATGGCGAGTAAGGGGGTGTTCGCTCAGGAGCCGCAAATCAAAGTTATCAAGCCCGTTGTTAAGGAAAGCGGCTGGACCATACCAGGATTGAGTGAGAGTAAAATAAGCAGTCCGCGAAAGTTGCTTCAGGCCGGATATGGCCCACCTGCAACACCGCTCTATATCACCGTGTTGAGGCCGAAGGAAAAGTTTATTACCACAATCCCCATTTACCGGTTGCAGGATGGCCAGACTGTAATCATCGGTGAGCGGAAGGTGGTGGTCGATGTGATAATCAAGTGTGACGTGAACAATCGGGTGTTTGCCTACATCCTGCAATGCACCATCATTCTCGAAGAGCCGAACGGGCGGACTGGCTACAGTGGTACTTTTGGCGTGCATTACTCTGACCGCGATGGCGATGGAAAGTTTGAAAGCATGGAGGAAGCAGCCCCGTTCGTAACGGCTGATCTTCGCATACCTGATTGGGTGTTGCAGAGGTAATAAAATTCAGAGGAGGAGAACATATGTCTCTTTGGGGTCATTTGGAAGATAGATACGCTACTGAACGTCCACGAAAGCTGCTCGCGCTCGACGGCGGCGGGATTCGTGGTGTGCTTACGTTACAAGTCCTTATACGAATGGAAGAAATGCTCGCGGAGAAGAGCGGGCAGGGTGAAAACTTTCGCCTCTGCAACTTCTTCGACTACATCGGCGGCACCAGCACCGGCGCGATCATCGCCGCGGGTCTCGCCATCGGCAAATCAGCGCGCTTCCTCTCCGACTTCTACCAGGAAGTTGGACCAGCAATGTTCGAGAAGGCTTTCATCCTCCGCCGTCTCAAACACCTCTACAAAAGCGAGCCGCTAACAGAGAAACTAAAAGAAGTGTTCGGCGCTGACACAACACTCGACTCCGACAAGCTGAAATCACTGCTACTCGTCGTCACCCGCAACGTCACGACCGACTCGCCCTGGCCCATCAGCAGCAACCCGTACGCAAAGTACAACGCTCCGGATCGGAAGGATCGAAACACGCAGATCCCGCTCTGGCAACTCGTGCGCGCCAGCACAGCGGCGCCAGTGTTTTTCCCGCCTGAAGTCGTGCAGTGGGATCCAGACGACGATTCGAAAGCATTTCTCTTCGAAGATGGTGGCCTGACACCCTACAACAATCCGGCGTTTCTGATCGCGCGTATGGCGACGCATCCGGCTTACAAGCTCAACTGGCCCACTGGTGAAAAGAAACTGCTGGTGATGTCAGTCGGCACAGGCTCCGCGCCGTCCGTCGATGCCGGTGATGTTTACAGCGGCGGCAAGAACGCCTTTTCGAATCTCGTCAGCTTTCCCGGCGCGTTGATGTATGGCTCGGCAGTCGATCAGGATATCAACTGCCGCATCATCGGTCGCTGCATACACGGCGGCGAGTTCGACAAGGAGCTCGGTCGTTGCGACACTGCGATCGACAGTGAAGTCGGTGATCTGGTCCATCGCGGCGATCCGGTTCCGGATGACTTAGGCCGGCAGTTTACTTACGCGCGTTACAATGCAGAACTGTCGAAGAAGTGGCTCGAGAAACGCGGACTCGGCGACGTCGAACCAGCGAAAGTGTCGCAGCTCGATTCGATCGCGGCCATCCCCGATCTAATCCGAGTCGGACAGGCACTCGCGAAAGAAATCAGCCCCGATCATTTCCGGCTCGATCATTTTGGGCAGTTCTACCAGTGAGGTGAGGAGCAACAATAATGCGCGCGTTCATCATCCGGCCGTTCGGCACGAAGAATGAAATCAACTTCGACGACGTCGAGAGCAAACTAATCGACCCGGCGCTAAATCGATTGGAAATCACCGGCCGGACGACGATGGAGATCCGCCGGCAGGGAAACATTCGGCTCGACATGTTTCAGCGCCTACTCACGGCCGACCTCGTGATTGCCGACATCTCCATTCAGAACGCGAACGTCTACTACGAGCTGGGCGTGCGTCACGCTCTGCGCGGCAAGCACACCTTCATGATTCGCGCGCGCGGTGCGGGGATCAAGACTGACGAGGTGCCTTTCGACATCAAGACCGATCGGTATCTCACCTACGACGGTGTGGACCCCGCCGCGAGCGTTGATGATTTGTATCTGGGTCTGCGAGACACGATCAACTCCGAGAGCGAAGACAGTCCTGTCTTTCAAATGCTGCCCGATCTCGACGAGCAGGATCGCTCGCGCTTTCTTCCGATTCCACGCGACTTCCGCGAAGAGGTTGAACGTGCGAGACAGAAGAAGGAGCTCGGCGATCTCGAATTGCTTGCGGCCGAGGCGCGCGGTTTCGAGTGGGAGATCGAGGGAATGCGTCTGGTCGGCCGCGCGCAGTTTGACTTGAAAGCTTTCGAGGGCGCGCGCGCGACGTGGGAGGCGGTACGCAAGCAGGACCAGTTAGACGTCGAGGCAAATACATTGCTCGGCACGATCTATCAACGTCTCGGCGATTTGACCAGCTCGGACCAGGCTCTGCAGCGTGTGCTCACTCGCACCGAGCTCGCGAAGGAAGCTCGAGCGGAAGTGCGTTCGTTGTTGGGCCGCAACGCGAAATCTCATTGGACCGACGAGTGGAGACAAGCGACAACGTTACCGGATCGCCAGCGTCGCGCGCTTGTCTCGCCTTACCTCGATGAATCGTTCGATGCTTACGACGCGGCTTTCAAAGAGGATCTCAACCACTTCTACTCGGGACTAAGTACACTCGCGATGCTGACGGTCCAGACTAAGTTAGCAGCGCTCATGCCCGAGGTTTGGGCGGAGCGGTTTGACGACGACGACAGCGCCGCGCGCGAGCTCAAGTCGCGAGAGACCACCGTCCAAAAGCTTTCGGCATCGGTGGATCTTTCACTGAAGGCAACGGCGGAACGTCTCAAACGGGAGGAGCGCACGGATGTTTGGGAGGAGATCAGTGAGGCCGATCATTGTTTTCTTACTTCGAACAGATCGGCGAAGGTATCGAGCGCTTACCGGAAAGCGCTCGTTGACGCGCCGGCGTTTGTGAGTGATACGGTTCGACGTCAGCTCAATCTATATCAGGATCTCGGCTTGCTCAAAGAGAATGTCGACGCGGTCTTGAGTGTGCTCGAGCCGGCGCCGGTTGTAGCGGAGGTCGCTTCTGCTCCAAAGCGCGTGCTGCTGTTTACTGGTCACATGATCGACGCTCCGGGGCGTGCAGAGCCGAGATTTCCGCCTGACAAGGTTGACATTGCGAAACAGAAAATCGCTGAAGCTGTGGCTGCAGAACAACAAGTTGCAGGTGGGATTGCTTACGGTATTGCGGGATGTGCGAGTGGTGGCGATATTCTGTTTCACCAGGTCTGTGAGTCGATGAATATCCCGACCCACATTTTTCTTGCTGTGCCGCGGGAGCTTTATATTCGCGCGTCCGTTGCGAAAGCCGGTCCGCAATGGATTGAAGAGTTCAACCGGCTTGTGAGATCGAGGCCGGTGCGTGTGTTGTGTGATTCGCCGGATCTGCCGCGCTGGCTTCAGGACAAACCTGGTTACAACATCTGGCAACGCAACAATCTCTGGAACCTGCACAACGCGCTCGCGGCCGCAGGTGGTGAAAACGTGACGCTGATCGCGCTGTGGAATGGTGTGACTGGTGACGGCGCCGGCGGCACCGCCGACATGGTCCAGAAAGCGCAGGACCGCGGCGCGAAGACCATCATCCTCGACACAAAAAAGATCTTTGCTTAGCACAGAACCGAGCGCGGTAGCGCCGGGTCAACTTCATCGACGGTCGTTTAGCTGGAAGTTGACCCGGCGCTACCGCGCTCGGTTCTGTGCTTTTTGTGGCTACTTCTCAAAGACGTGGATTGAGTAGCCTTGTGGAAGAGTCGGTTGGATCGTTTGCCAGATCTCCGGTGGTATTTGTCCTGCTTCCAGTAACACTGCCTTCTCGATTATCGGTATTGTCTCGAGCTGCCGGTAGCCATTCTTCAAAAACACTTCTTCGGGTTTGGCGACTGTGAACTTGAAGGTTGCGCCCATGCCGGTGAGCTTCTCGTGAATCGTGCTGGCGTTCTTCTCGAAAAATTCCCGCGTCATCAAATCACAGATCAGTTTATGTCGTGGAAACAGATGGTCCAGTGTCTCGAGTAACTTTCCGATCGCAGCTTCCTCGAGATACCCCAGAACGCCCTCGATCACGATCGTTACCGGGCTGCGACCCGAGAAGGGAGCGAGCTTTTCTTCGAGCGAATCAGTAGCAAAGTCGATAGAGATTCGCTGAAGCTCGTTTTCACTGTTTGCAGCAGGCAGTCGCTCTTCTTTATATGTGATCACCTGCGGCTCGTCGAGCTCGATCCAAGTCCCGCCTTTCAGCCTGAACGCTCGCGTGTCGAAGCCCGCACCGATGATCACCACCGTGAGATCCGGTTTCGCAAGCAACTCCTCGCGCAATAGATCGTCGATGATGCGATGGCGCCCGACGTTCGCGGTGTTGGGTCCCGTTTCGTCCTTGAAAGTTTCCAGGATCTGCAGACCCTCTTCGTTCATGAACGCTTTCGCGTATGTGTCGCCACAAACGGGCCGCTCGCGCTCAGCATCCTGCATGCGCACGCCGCAACAGTAGAAGGCGGTTTTTGAGATCGGTTTCATGCAGCTTAAGATATAGCCATCATGGCGCAAGACCAAACAGACGAATCAATACGCAAGCACGTGCTCTACCTTTTGCGAGGTGGCGGCGCGCATCTTTCATTCGACGAATTTGTGAACAGCTTCCCGCCTGATCTCTGCAACCGGCAGATTGAAGGTTTGCCTTACACACCGTGGCAAGTACTCGAACACATGCGCCGCGCGCAGTGGGACATACTCGAGTTCAGCCGCGATCCTGATCACGTCTCGCCGGAGTGGCCGAAGGGTTATTGGCCCAAACCAGACGAGCCTGGCAATCCGGCGCTGTGGCAACAGACGATCGATCAGTTTCGAAAAGACCTGCAAGAGATGGAAGCACTCGTCGAGGATCCGTCAACTGATCTGCACGCGAAGATCCCGCACGGCGACGGGCAAACGATTCTCCGTGAGGCGTTGTTGATCGCAGATCACAATGCTTACCATCTCGGCGTGCTGACGGTGATGGGTCGCATCGCCAAAACTGCTTCTAAATAAATTGTAAGAGTGATAAATTCCCGGCCCATGGACAGGCCTGGAACTCACGAGCTTACTCAACTCCTTGAAGCGTGGAGCGACGGCGAGGAGGAAGCCCTCGAAAAACTCGCGCCGCTCGTTCACGCTGAGCTCTACCGGCTCGCCAAGCGTTACATGAGCCGCGAGCGTCCGGACCATTTACTGCAAACCTCCGCGCTCATCAACGAAGCATACGTCCGCCTGATCGACTGGAAAGCCGTGCGCTGGCAGAACCGCGCCCACTTCTTCGGCGTCGCCGCACAGATTATGCGACGCATCCTCGTTGATTTTGCGCGACGCCGTCCACGCGTCGACAAAGACAAGGAAGCGATTCGCATGTCGCTCGATGCGGCGCTGACGATCTCGAGCGAACGAGAACCTGATCTATTGGCGCTCGATGAAGCACTAAAAACGCTCGCCACGATTGACGAACGCAAAAGTCGCATCGTCGAGTTGCGTTTCTTTGGCGGACTGAGCGTCGACGAGACTGCGGAAGTCATGCACATGTCGTCTATCACCGTCATCCGCGAGTGGAACAAAGCCAAAGCGTGGCTCTATCGCGAACTATGCAACTAAATGGACCGCGAGCTGTGGAAACAAGTTGACGCACTGCTCGAGCAGGCGCTCGAACAACCGCCCGAAGCGCGCGAAGCGTTTGTCGCAGCCGCAGCGCCGGACAATCCGGTTTTGCGCGATGAAGTGCTGAGTTTGCTCAAAGCGCAGTCGCAGGCGGCGAACTTCATGGAGCGCTCGGCGATGAAAGTCGCGGCCCATGCCCTCGCGCAGGACTCCCGAATTACAACGATCGTTTCTACACTCGTGGGCCAGGAGATAGCAACCTACAAGATCGAGAAACTCCTCGGCGCGGGTGGGATGGGAGAAGTTTACCTCGCGCGTGATCTCAAACTCGGTCGCCTCGTCGCACTGAAAGTTCTGCCGTTGCATTTTGTTGTCGACGCCGATCGATTGAGTCGCTTTCAACGTGAAGCACGCGCGCTTTCATCGCTGAATCATCCGAACCTCGTCACGATTTATGAAGTCGGCGAAGCTGATGGACTGCATTTCATCGCGATGGAGCTGGTCGAGGGCAAAACGCTTTCGTCGCTGCGAGACAAGCTGAGTTTGAAAGAGTTGTTATCGATCGTGGCCCAGGTTGCGGAAGCGCTTGGCGCCGCGCATCAATCAGGGATCATTCATCGCGACGTAAAGCCTGACAATGTGATGGTCCGGCCCGACGGCTACGCGAAAGTGCTCGATTTTGGACTCGTGAAATTGGCGGAAGTCGAGCCGGAGCCGGGAACAGCGGCGCAAACGAAGCTCGGCATGGCGATGGGCACGCTGGCTTACATGTCGCCGGAACAAGCGTCGGGAGAGGCGGTGGACCATCGCACCGATATCTGGAGTCTTGGCGTCGTGCTGTACGAGCTCGCGACCGGTCAGAAACCTTTTACCGGCGAGTCGCGACAAGCCATCATCAACCGGATCCTTTCCGCAGATGCAAGTGCGGCCAGCACAATCAACGCTGTTCTTCCGGCCGAGCTCGACACCGTTCTCAGCAAAGCACTCGAGAAGGATCGTGAGCTTCGTTACCAAACCGCCTCCGATTTCCGCGCGGACCTTCGTCGTCTGTTACGACAGATCGATTCGTCTCCGAGCGCTTCCGGATCGCATGTGACAAAGCCTTTCGCGCGACCACGCTGGCTCTGGCCACTCGTCGCGTGTGTTCTGATTTTGGCCTTGGCGGGCTATGCATGGACCGTATGGCTGCGAATGAAAGTCGCGACGACTGACTGGTCGCGCGCCGCGCACCTGCAACTCACCAACGAACACGGCACGGAGTACTTTCCGAGTCTCGCGCCGGACGGCAAGAGTTTCGTTTATGCGAGCAAACAAAGCGGCAACTTCGATCTGTTTGTGCAAAGAGTCGGCGGCAAGAACGCTACGCTACTGACACCGAATACACCTTCCGATGAGATCGCGCCGGCGTTTTCACCGAACGGCGAGCGGATCGCTTTTCGATCGACGCGCGAGCCGGCGGGAGTTTATGTGATGGAAGCGAGTGGCGAGAATGTCAGGCTCATTGTGGCTGGTTGTCATCTTCCCTCATGGTCGCCTGATGGTCGCGAAATCGTTTGCAGCACGGCTGGTCATGACGAAGCGCCGACGACGAGGAACACCGTGCCGAGCGCTTTGTGGATCGCAAATGTCGATACGGGCGAGAAGCGTTTCCTCTGTGAGAACGACGCGATGCAGCCGTCGTGGTCGCCGCACGGAGATCGGATCGCGTTCTGGTTCAATCCGCCGAGTGCGGGCCGAAGCGATATCGCGACGATTTCGCGCAGCGGTGGTGAGATTGCAGTAGTGACGAAAGATGCGGCGACGAATTGGAATCCGGTTTGGTCGCATGACGGGAGGTTTCTTTACTTCGCCAGCGATCGCAGCGGCAACATGAGTTTTTGGCGAGTTGCGATCGACGAGAAGACCGGGAAGGTGCAGGGCGAAGCGGAAGTCGTTTCCACGCCCTCGACTTTCAATCGCCATCTTGGCTTTTCGGCGAATGGACGACGCATGATCTACGTCCAGACTGATCAGCAGTCAAACATTCAGGGCCTCAACTTCAATGCGCATACGGAGAAAGTTTCCGGTGAGCCTTTCTGGATCACGCGCGGCGATCGACACATCGTGCGTCCCGAGATCTCGCCTGATGGGACGCGGTTTGTGATGCGCATATCGCGTCGCACACAGGACGATATTGTCGTCGTCAGCCGCGACGGCACGCAGTGGCGCGATATTACTACCGACAAGCCTTTCGATCGTTATCCACGCTGGTCACCGGACGGGAAGAGAATCGCGTTCACTTCGGATCGTTCCGGTCGTTATGAGATCTGGCTGCTCGATGCTGACGCCACGCATCTTCGTCAACTCACCTTCGACACGCCCGGTGATACGACGTTTCCGATCTGGTCTCCGGACGGCGCGCACATCCTCTTCCGCAGCAACTTTGTGAACACGATTTTGGATGTGAATAAAGCGTGGGCCGAGCAGAATCTGCAACTGCTGCCGATGCCGTCCGATAACCAGCGCTTTGTCGCGTGGGATTGGTCGCCGGATGGAAAGCGCGTGATTGGCAATCTGAGTGGTCCACCGTCGGTGGTTGCGAGTTATTCGTTTGAGACAAAGGAGTATGAAAAACTCGCAGACTCTGGCAACAGCGCGATGTGGTTGCCGGACAGCACGCGTTTCGTCTTCATTCTCAATAACAAAATCTATCTCGGCGACGTGAAGACAAAGCGCCTCCGCGAAATATTCTCCTCCGGTGAAAACCAAATCCGCAGCGTCGACATCTCCGCCGACGGCAAACTCCTCTTTTACACAGTCTACACCTCCGAAAGCGACATCTGGCTCCTCGATCTGGAGTGATTCAAGCCATCCACAGATTACACAGAATAAAAACTAATCTGTGAAATCTGTGGATGGCCTTTTGTTAATGCTCGGGTTGTTGGAAATTCCGAGGAGAGGTGCAGATATGCTTAACAAACGGGTGTTGACAGTAATTCATGTATTGATTCTAGTAGCGAGTTTTGCAGTCGTCGCGCAAGCGCAGGAGGCGCCATACCGGCTCAACGATAAGGAAGTCAAGAAATTGATGGCGCAGCTCAAGAAAGATACGGGCCGGTTTCGCAAGAGCTTCGACTCCTCGCTTGACCGCAGCCGCCTCAACGGTTCGCACCGCGAAGACGACATCAATCGCTTTCTGAAAAATTACGAAGACGCTACCGAACGGCTCTATAGCCGGTTCAAAGACAACAAGTCCGTCGGAGCCGACGTGGAAGCTGTTTTGGATGGCGCCGCCGAGATCAATCAATTCATGTCGCGGCGTCTCGCGAGTGAAAGGGCTGAACGCGACTGGGACTCAGTTCGTCAGGACCTGCGCCGTTTGGCGGAGGCTTACAATGTGAGTTGGCGTTGGTGGTCCTGATCGATTGATAATTAGCCGCGGACCCGCGTTCGTTCGCGTAAATCCGCGGCTAATTCTTTTTAAAGGACAACACTCCATGATGAAAACGCGCTCCCTGCCGGGAATCTTTGTATTGTTGATTGCATGCTCCTCCGTCGCCTATTCGCAGTCGCTCGTAGAAGAGTTTTCCTTCCAGATCAAAGACTTCAAGATGGACCACCAAACGCAGACCAACAACCTCAATATCTCCATCTCGTATCGCTACATCACTAACATTAAGAAGTCTGACTATCCCGACTTCCGCTGGCTCGCGAAAGATGTAGAGACGTTGCTGAGCAACTATCCAAACAAGACGACTACTGGGAAATCGTCAACAAACAAATCACAGCGCTGTTGCTGAACAAATACAAAGGCATCACCAGCGTCACCTGCGAGATCAAAGTGGACCCATCGAATCTCATTCCATACACGCGCTCGAGTCGTGTCACTCGCTATAGATCGAAGCGAGTAGATCGAGTAATATCAGCGCCTCCCCAAACTGCGTTGCCGAAAAATAGATAATCCACTTTTTTGGAGCTTGGACC
>Ga0134121_10001676_pt1 | contig 20487 bp, 19 predicted proteins | sample KB301_FD_96463 | JGI IMG/M metagenome (GOLD analysis project Ga0134121, IMG submission 96463) | Terrestrial soil microbial communities without Nitrogen fertilizer from Kellogg Biological Station, Michigan, USA - KB3-0-1 | ecosystem: Environmental > Terrestrial > Soil > Unclassified ... | reverse complement strand
TCGGCCGCGAGGTGCGCGGCGTCGGGGAGGGCGGGCGCGAGCCGATCACCACCGGGGCCTTCGTGTCGGCGGAGTCGCACATCGTCTGCGGCGTCTGCTACCAGTGCCGGATCGGGCAATACCACGTCTGCGTGCGCGAGAGGATCATCGGAGTGCATCGCGACGGCGGGTTCGCCGAGTACATCGCCATCCCGGCGCGCTGCGCCTGGATCAACGATCCGGCCGTGGTGCCGGTCGAGGTCGCCTGCGTCGAGGAGCCGTTCGGGAACGCGGTGCACGCCGCCACCGAGTACGACCCGCGCGACCGCTGCGTGGTGATCTTCGGTGTCGGCCCGATCGGGCTGTTCTCCATCGTCGTGGCGGCGGCCTACGGCGCCGCGCGCATCATCGCCGTCGACCCTTCCCCTTACCGGCTCGATCTGGCCGTCAAGGCCGGGGCGCACGTCGCCTTGCGGACCGAGGCCGCGCCGCGCGACGACGCTGCGGCCCGCTCCCGCGAGCGGGAGCGCCTGGTCGGCCTGATCAAGGATGCCGCCGCGCCCTGGGAGGTCGACCTGGTCATGGAGATGAGCGGGCACCCGGACGCCATCGACGCCGCGCTGCGCGCCGTGCGCCGGGGCGGCAAGATGGTTCTGTTCGGCATCCCGAAGGAGAGCGCCGTGACGCTGGAGCGCTACTCCGAGGACGTCATCTTCGGCGGCGTCACGCTCAAGGGGATCATCGGCCGCAAGCTGTACGACACGTGGACGCGCACGCGCGCGCTCACGGCGCGGCCCGACGTGCGCGACGCCATCCGCGCGATCATCACGCACACCTATCCCCTGGCGCGCTACGAAGAGGCCTTCGCCCGCATGCTCGGGCGCGACAGCGGCAAGGTGGTGATGCGGGTGGCGGAGGACACGCGATGAATCCCAGGCTGGCGGCGTTCCTGGCGGCCGAGATCGGAGCTCTCAGGGAGAAGGGGATCTTCCGGATGCCGCGCGTCCTGGAGACGGCGGCGGGACCGCGCGTGAGGATGGACGGCCGCGACGTGATCCAGCTCTCCTCCAACAACTATCTCGGGCTCGCCACCCATCCCCGCGTGATCGAGGCGGCGATGCGCGCCGTGGAGGAGTTCGGCGCCGGGCCGGGCGCGGTGCGGTCGATCGCCGGGACGATGAGCCTGCACCGCCGCCTCGAGGCGCGGCTGGCGGCGTTCAAGGGAACCGAGGATGCGCTGGTCTTCCAGTCGGGGTACACGGCGAACGTCGGGGTGGTGTCGACGCTGATGCAGGACGGCGACCTCATCGTCTCCGACGAGCTCAACCATGCCAGCATCATCGACGGCTGCCGGCTGAGCAAGGCATCGCGCGCCGTCTACCGGCACTGCGACTACGGTCACCTGCGCGAACAGCTCAAGACGGCGCGTCGCGGCGCCGTGAACCGCATCCTGGTGGTCGCCGACGGCGTGTTCTCGATGGACGGTGACGTCTCGGACCTCAAGGCGATCGCCGATCTGTGCGACGAGTTCGACGCCATCCCGATGGTGGACGACGCTCACGCCACCGGGGTGATGGGGCGCTCCGGCCGGGGCACGGTCGATCACTTCGGGCTCAAGGATCGCTGGGACATCCAGATCGGGACCATGTCGAAGGCGTTCGGGGTCATGGGCGGATACGTCTGCTGCTCGAAGCCGCTGGTCGAGTTCTATGTTCACAAGGCGCGGCCGTTCCTGTTCTCGTCGTCGCATCCGCCGGCCGTGGTCGCCGCGTGCGCCGCCGCCATCGACGTGATGGAGTCGGAGCCGCGGTGGCACGAGCAGCTCTGGGAGAACACCCGCTTCTTCAAGGAGGGGCTGGCGCGGCTCGGCTTCAACACCGGCGCGTCGGTGACCCCGATCACCCCGGTGATCATCGGGTCGGGGGCCAAGGCGGCACGTTTCAGCGACGCGCTGTTCGAGGCGGGCGTTTTCGCGCAGGGGATCTATTTCCCGATGGTGTCGGAGGAGAAGTCCCGGGTGCGGACCATCGTGATGGCCACGCACACCCACGCCGACCTCGAGGAGGCGCTCGACGCCTTCGCGCGGGTCGGACGTTCTCTCGGCGTGATCTGATCGAGCGGTGGCGCGCGGGCGGGCGGGTCAGCGCTTGCGCAGGTCGGCCGGATCGCGCAGCGATTCGAGCCGTCGATCGTTCCCGTCCATCAGACGCAGGATCTCCTCCAGCTCGGTCGTGACCGCCTTGTCCGGACGGCCCGCGGCCAGGTGGTCCTGCGAGTCGGGATCGAGGATCGATTCGAGCGCTCCCGGATCCTCGCCCATCCCGAGCTTGGCGCGCGCCCCGGCGATGGTGTATCCCTCGTCATAGAGCAGCTTCTTGATCTCGCGCACCATCTCGACGTCCTTCTTGCGGTACAGCCGCTGGCCGGTGCGGCTGCGGGTGGGCGCCAGGTGCGAGAACTCGGATTCCCAGAAGCGCAGGACGTACGGCTGGGTGTCCGTGAGCTGGCAGACTTCGTTGAGCTTGTAGAAGAGCTTGCGCGGGACCGCCTCGGGCATCGCGCCCCTCCCCCGGAAGGCCCGTCTGACGGGCCGCATCGCCGGAATCGCCTCCGGCATGCTAAGAGAGGCGGTCGATCGTGTCAAGGCTTCGGACGGGCGTTTCGGCGCCCCGGGTGGGGAATTCAAGGCTCGCGGGTTCCCTGCCGGCCGTAACGATCCTCGAGCCGCACCACGTCGTCGAGCTCGGGCGTGCTCACCTCGAAGAGGACGGCGTCTTCGATCGCCTCGATGCGGTGCCGGGTTCCGGGTGTCAGGTGGAGCGCCTCCCCCGGCTCCAGGACCCGGTCCTCGCGGCGCCCGTCGACCTCGAGTCGCGCCTGGATCCGGCCGGAGTAGAGATACAGGGTCTCCTCCTTGCGCTCGTGGTATTGCAGGCTCAACGACTCGCCGGCGCGCACGCGCAGCACCTTGCCGGCGTAGCGCGCGGTGTGCGCGAAGATGATCTCCTCGCCCCACGGCTTCGGAACCCTGCGGATCGCGCTCATTCCTTCTCGATGTCGCGGTGCGACGCGGTGACGCCGAGCCCGCGGGCGCGCAGGTCGGCGGCGATCGCCTCGGCGAGGGCGACGGAACGGTGCCGACCGCCGGTGCAGCCGATCGCCACGGTGAGATAGCTCTTCCCTTCCTTGGTGTACTGCGGGATGAGAAAGGCCAGGAGGTCGAGCACGCGGGTGCGCACCGCGTCGAACTCGGGCGTCGTCTTGAGATAGGCGACCACCTCCGGATCGAGACCGGTCCGGCCGCGCAGCCCCTCGACGAAGAACGGGTTGGGCAGGAAGCGCGTGTCGAACACCAGATCCGATTCGGGCGGGATGCCGTGCTTGTAGCCGAACGACAGCAGCGTGATGGCCATCGACTGTCCGCCCTTGTCGGGCGCCAGGTGATCCTGGATGTAGCGGCGCAGCTGGTGCACCGTGAATCCGCTGCTGTCGAGGATCAGGTCGGCCAGATCGCGCAGCGGCCGGAGGATCTCCCGCTCCCGCCGGATGCCCTCCTCCAGGCCGCCGCCCGCCGCCAGGGGATGCGGCCGGCGGGTCTCGGAGAACCGCCGGATGAGGGTGTCGTCGTCGGCGTCGAAGAAGATGAGCCGCAGATGCGGCGCGCGCTCCTTCTTCAGCCGCCGGTAGATGTCCGGGAAGTCGCGCAGGAGATCGCCCTCGCGCACGTCGACCACGAGGGCGGCGCGGCGGATGTTCTGACGCGCGCCGGCGCACAGATCGGCGAACACCGGGATGAGCGTGACCGGGAGGTTGTCGACGCAGAAGTAGCCGCTGTCCTCGAACGCCCGCAGCGCGAGCGTCTTGCCCGAACCGGACAGGCCGGTGATCACCAGGAGCTCGCGGTCCTCGACGGTGGCGATCACGCTGCGATTCTAGGTGCCCGTCCGGGAAAGATCAACGGCCGCGTTCGCCACGCCCCGGGGGTGGATGCGGGAGCGCGCCGCGCGTTGACCGCTCCGGCGCGCTCTGCTATCGTTCAGGCCATCGAGCGCTCGGTGACCGGGGACCGCGGGAGAGGATCATGGCCTCCAGGAAAGTGGTGCACATCATCGGCACGGGGACCATCGGCGAGCCCCTGATCGGGCTGTTCACCGACAAGAAAGAGCAGCTCGGCTTCGACGAGGTCAGCTTCCACAAGCGCACCCCGCTGCTGACCGATCGCTCTAAGGTCACCAACCTGATCAAGCGCGGCGCCCATCTGGCGTGCGACGAGTCGGCGCGCCGGGGTTTCCGCGAGATCGGCATCGAGCCGGTGTACGAGCACCACGAGGCCCTGCGGCAGGCGACCGTGGTCATCGACTGCACGCCCTCGGACGTCGGGCTGCAGAACAAGAAGGAGATCTACGAGAAGTACGCCCACAGCACGCTCGGCTTCATCGCGCAGGGCTCCGAGTTCGGGTTCGGCAAGCCGTTCGTGCACGGCATCAGCGACCGCACCCTGAAGCACGGGCAGGACCAGTACATCCAGGTGCTGTCGTGCAACACCCACAACCTGTCGGTGCTGATCGACCAGATCGCGCTCAAGCACGGGGGGCCGGACAACTTCGTCGAGGGGCGCTTTCTCTGCATCCGCCGCGCCAACGACATCAGCCAGGACACCTCCTTCGTCCCCTCGCCCCAGGTGAACCGTCACAAGGACGAGCGCTTCGGCACGCATCACGCGCGCGACGCCTGGCACCTGTTCCACGAGCTCGGGTACGACCTGAACCTGTTCTCCTCGGCCCTCAAGGTCAACACCCAGTACATGCACGCCGTGCACTTCAACATCCGGGTGCGCAAGCCGACCTCCGCCGAGAGCCTCCTGGAGGCGTTCCGGGGCGACGAGCGGGTGGCGCTGACCTACAAGAACTCCGCCAACGCGGTTTTCTCGTTCGGGCGGGATTACGGACACTACGGGCGGATCCTCAACCATGCCGTCCTGGTCGCGCCGACCCTGATGGTCCGCGATCGCACCGAGGTGGTCGGCTTCTGCTTCACGCCGCAGGACGGCAACGCGCTCATCAGCAGCGTCGCCGCCGCCACCTGGTTCGTCTACCCCGAAACCTACGAGCCCAAGCTCGCCTGTCTCAAGGATTCGATCTTTCCCGAGGTCTGAGAGAGCGGGTACGCTCGGCGCGTCGCCCGTTCAGGCGGCGTGCTTCCTGAGGATGAGGCAGGCGTTCGTCCCGCCGAACCCGAACGAGTTGTTGAGCGCGTGGTGGATGGGCAGCCGGCGCGTCTCATTCGGAACGTAGTCCAGGTCGCACTCCGGGTCGGGGGTGGTGTAGTTGATCGTCGGCGGCGCCGTGTCGTGGAAGATCGCCAGCGCCGTGATCGCCGTCTCCAGACCGCCCGCACCGCCCAGGAGGTGGCCGGTCATCGATTTCGTGCTGCTGATCGGAACCTTGGGCGCCCGCTCGCCGAACACGGCGCGCAGGGCGCGTGTCTCGACGACGTCGCCCTGCGGGGTCGAGGTCCCGTGGGCGTTGACGTAGTCGATCATCGACGCGTCGATGCCCGCGGAGCGCAGCGCGTTGCGCATCACGCGGATGGGACCGTCGCCGTCCTCGCTCGGCGCCGAGACGTGATAGGCGTCCCCCGACAGGCCGTACCCCGCCACCTCGGCGTAGATACGCGCGCCGCGACGGACCGCGTGGCCCAGCTCCTCGAGGATCACGATGCCGGCCCCCTCGCCGATGACGAACCCGTCGCGATCGCGATCGAACGGCCGCGACGCCTTCTCGGGGGCGTCGTTGCGCGTCGACAGCGCCCGCATGGCGCCGAACCCGCCGACGCACAGCGGCGTGATCACTCCCTCGGCGCCGCCCGCGATCATGACGTCGGCGTCGTCGCGCTTGATGATCTCGAAGGCGTCCCCGATCGCGTGGGTGCCTGTGGCGCACGCGGTGCAGGACGCCTGGTTGGGGCCCTTGGCGCCGTAGCGGATCGACACCTGACCCGACGCCATGTTCACGATGAGACCGATGATGAAGAAGGGCGAGATCCGCCGCGGTCCCTCCGAGAGGAGCTGCGTGTGCTGGCGCTCGATCGACGGCAGCCCGCCGATCCCGGACCCGATATAGACCCCCACCCGCTCCGCCTCGCCGGGCGTGACGGTGTAGGCGGCGTCCTTGAGCGCCATCTCCGAGGCCGCCATCGCGTAATGGATGTAGAGGTCCATCTTCTTGACGTCTTTCTTGGAGACCCAGTCCTCCGGATTGAAGCCCCGGATCTCCCCGGCGATCCGGCAGGCGTAGGCCGAGGCGTCGAAACGGGTGATCGCGCCGATGCCGCTCTTCCCCTGGACCAGGGCGTCCCAGTTCGTCTGCACGCCCAGACCCAGGGGCGACACCATCCCCAGCCCCGTGATCACCACCCTTCGACCCATGTCGTCTCCCGGCGCGCCGGCCGCCTCAGGCGTGGCTCTGGATATAGCGCACCGCGTCGCCGACCGTGTGAATCTTCTCGGCGTCCTCGTCGCTGATCTCGATCTTGAACGACTCCTCGAGCGCCATGACCAGCTCGACGGTGTCGAGAGAGTCGGCGCCCAGGTCGTTGACGAACGCCGCCTCCATCGTCACCTCCTCGGGATCCACCCCGAGCTGCTCGACGATGATCGACTTGACCTTGTCCTCGATGCTCTGCCCCATCGTTCCTCCTCCGGACTGACGCCGGCATCCCCTCCGCCTCCCCCGCCTTCAGGGCGTGGTGGGCTTCCGGGCCGGCCGATTATCGGGCGACACCCCTCACATGTAAAGACCGCCGCTGATGTTGAGAACCTCTCCCGTGATGTAGGACCCGCCGGGGCCGAGCAGGAACGCCACGCCGGCCGCGACGTCGTCGGGGGTTCCCAGGCGCTCGAGCGGGATCCGGCCGACCATCGCCTCGCGGGCCGGCGCCGCGATGGCGCGGGTCATGTCGGTCTCGATGAACCCGGGCGCGACGGCGTTGACCGTGATCTGGCGTGACGCCACCTCGCGGGCGAGCGACTTGGTCAGCCCGATGAGTCCCGCCTTGGCGGCGCAGTAGTTCGTCTGCCCGGCGTTGCCCATCAGCCCGACCACCGAGCTGATGTTGACGATGCGGCCGTAGCGCGCCCGAATCATCGCCGGCAGGACGGCGCGCGTCACCTCGAACGCCCCCGACAGGTTGGTCTGCAGCACGCGATCCCACTCTTCGCGCTTCATGCGCATCATGAGACCGTCACCGGTCACACCGGCGTTGTTGACCAGGTGATCGAGCCGCCCGGCCGCGGCGAGCGCGCGCTCCACCCCCGCCTTCACGCTGGCGCCTTCGCTCACGTCGATCACCAGGGCGTGCACTTCGACCCCCGCCGCACGGCACTCCGCGGCGGCCTCCTCGAGCGCCGCGCCCTGCCGCGCCGCCAGGACGAGGCCCGAGCCGCGGCGCGCCAGCTCGAGGGCGATGGCGCGCCCGATGCCGCGCGACGCGCCGGTGATCAGGCTGACCCGCCCCGAGAGCTCGCCTCCGCTCATCGCGGGCCCGTGCCGGGCTCGAGGGCCCGCAACGTCGCCTCCAGGCTGGCCGGGTCCTCGACGTTGAGGACCGTCATCTCCGGATCGATGCGCCGCGCCAGACCGCTGAGAACCTTGCCGGGGCCGATCTCGATCTGCGTGCCGGCGCCGAGCTCCCGCAGCCGCGCCACCGTTTCGACCCAGCGGACGGGGCTGGTGACCTGCGCTTCGAGCGCGGCGCGCAGCGCGTCGGCTCGCGTCTCGGGCGCGGCGCTGACGTTGTTCACCACGGGGAAAGACGATTCGCGCAGGACCAGGGTCTCGAGGACGGCGCCCAGCCGATCCTGCGCCGGCCGCATGAGCGCGCAATGGAACGGGGCGCTGACGGGGAGCTCGATCACCCGCCTCGCGCCGTGCTCCTTGGCCATCGGGATCATCCGCTTGACCGCGGCCGCGGTGCCCGCGACGACGATCTGGTCCGGGGCGTTGAGGTTGGCGGGCGCCAGGACGTCGCCGCCGGCGGCCGCCCGGCACAGCGCCTCGACCGCCTCGAGAGACGCGCCGAGCACGGCCGCCATCGCCCCCTGGCCGACCGGCACGGCTTCCTGCATGTACCGGCCGCGCCGGCGCACGGTGCGCACGGCATCTTCGAATTCCAGCGCCCCGGCGGCGACGAGCGCCGAGTACTCTCCGAGCGAATGACCCGCCGCACAGATCACGAGAGAGTCGATCCGCGGCGCCGCCGCGCGCAGGGCGGCCCACAGCGCCAGGCTCGTCGTCAGGATGGCGGGTTGCGTCGTGGCGGTGAGCCGCAGCGCGTCCTCCGGGCCTTCGAAGCAGACTCGGCTGAGCGGCTCCTTGAGGGCGGTGTCGGCCCGCTCGAACACCGCGCGCGCCTCGGGAAACGCGGCCGCGGCGGCGCGCCCCATCCCGACCACCTGGGAGCCCTGCCCCGGGAACACCAGAGCGACGCGGCCGGCGGAGGTCAAACGCCCCACCGGCAGACCGCCGCGCCCCAGGTGAGGCCCGTTCCGAACGCCGCGAAAAGGACGACGTCGCCGCGCTTCAGCCGCTTCTGCCGGACGGCCTCGTCCAGCGCCACCGGAATGGAGGCGGCGGCGGTGTTCCCCACGCGCTCGATGTTCACGTGGACCTGGTCCTCCCGCAGACCCAGCCGGCTGCCGATCGCATCGATGATGCGGCGGTTGGCCTGGTGCGGGATGAACAGGTCGATGTCGGAAGGGGCCAGTCCCGCCATCTCGAGCGCCTGGCGCGCCGAGTCCTCCATGGAGCGGACGGCCATCTTGAACGTCTCGTTCCCCTTCATCTTGATGTAGTGGCGGCGCTCGGCGATGGTGCGCTCGGACGCCGGCTCGCGCGTGCCGCCCGCGGGAACCTGGATGTAGTCGGCCAGCGATCCGTCCGCCCGCAGCGTGCAGGACAGCACGCCGTACGGCGGCGCACCGGCGCGCAGCACGGCGTCGCCCGCCCCGTCGCCGAACAGCACGCAGGTGGTCCGGTCGGTCCAGTCGACGTATTTCGAGAGCACCTCCGCGCCGATCAGGAGCACGTGGTTGTATTGCGGCGAGGCCAGGAAACGCTCGGCGACCGAGAGACCGTAGAGGAAGCCCGAGCATCCGGCCGCGAGATCGAACGCGGCGGCGCGCCGGGCGCCCAGACGGTCCTGGATGATACAGGCGGTCGAGGGGATCGGCATGTCCGGCGTGACCGTCGCGCAGATCAGCAGATCGATCTCCGCGGCGTCCACCTGCGCCGCGCGCAAGGCCTCCTGGCCGGCCGCGATGGCGAAGGTCGACATCGATTCGCCCTCGGTCGCGACGCGCCGCTCGCGAATCCCGGTGCGCGTCGCGATCCACTCGTCGGAGGTGTCGACCATCTTCTCGATCTCGGAGTTGGGGAGGATCCGGCCGGGCAGCGACGACCCGGTGCCGATGATGACCGCACGCCGCGGGTCGCCGCTCACGCGCGCTCGCCCTGGTGCGCGACCGGGTCGTCGGCGGCCGCGACCCGTCCTTCGCGGGGCGCGATGCGGCCGATCTCGTCGCGGATCCGATCGTTGACGCCGTGACGGTTGAACTCGAGGGCCACGCGCACGGCGTTCTTGATCGCCCGCGCCGACGAGCCTCCGTGACAGACGATGCCGGTGCCCCGAAGGCCGAGGAGGGGCACGCCCCCGTACTCGGCGTAGTCCACCTTGCGCCGGAACGCCTTGAAGGCGGGGCGCGCCAGGAGATACCCCATGCGGGCGAGGGCCGACTTGGAGATTTCGACCTTCATGAAGTGCATCAGCGCCTCCGAGGCGCTCTCCACCGCCTTGAGCGACACGTTGCCGATGAAGCCGTCGCACACGATGACGTCGGCCTTGCCGCTGAAGATGTCGCGCCCCTCGATGTTGCCGATGAAATTGAGCGAGGTCTCCTTCAAGGAGCGGAACGCCTCCCGGGTCACGTCGTTCCCCTTGCCGTCCTCCTCGCCGATGCTCATCAGGCCGACGCGCGGATTGGCCAGGCCGAGAACCTCGCGAGCGTACAGATGTCCCATGATCGCGAACTGGACCAGGTGCACCGGCTTGCAGTCGACGTTCGCCCCGACGTCCAGCCAGACCGACGGGCCGTGGAGGTTCGGGACCACCGCGCACAGCGCCGGGCGCTCGACCCCCTCGAGCACGCCGCACAGCATCTTCATGGTGGTCATCACCGCGCCGGTGTTGCCCGCGCTGACGATGGCCTGCACGGCGCCGTCCCGGGCCAGGCTGGCGGCGACGTGGAGGGAGGAATCCTTCTTGCGCCGGAAGGCGTTGACCGGGGATTCATCCATCCCGACGATTTCCGAGGCGGGAACGATCTCGATCGGCAGACCCGCGGTCCGGTGGCGGCGCAGCTCGGCCCGGATTTCGGGCTCGCGGCCGACCAGCCGGATCGGAACGCCGAGCTCGCGGGCCGCCAGCGCGGCCCCGGCGACGGTTTCCGCCGGTGCGAAATCCCCTCCCATCGCGTCGACGGCTACGGGTCGTTCCATCGCTTCGTTCGCCCCGGCCCGGACGCGCCGCGCGGCGGCGCGCCCTGCGTCCCCCTGTGTTACAGCTCGGCGACTTCGATGACCTCGCGCCCTTTGTAGAACCCGCAGTGAGGGCAGACCCTGTGCGGGAGTCGCGGCTCGTCGCAGTTCGTGCATCGGGAGATGCCCGGACGGACCAGGGCGTCGTGCGCGCGGCGCTTGTCGCGACGGGCGCGGGAGTGACGGCGTTTGGGATTAGGCATCGTTCTGGATCCCCGTACTGGTCTAGATGAGCTTCTTGAGTGCTGCGAGTCGCGGGTCCGGCATTTGTTCCGCCGGGCACCCGCAGTCACCGGCGTTCAGGTTCGCACCGCAACGCGGGCAGAGCCCGCGGCAATCGTCACGGCAGAGCGGCTTCAAGGGCAACGCCAGGTAGATCTGCTCCGCCAGAAGGGAGTCGAGATCGATGCGCGCCCCGTCGAAATGCACCTCGGTGAAGCTGTCTTCCTCGACGCGCGATTCGCCACCGCGCTCGTCGCGCTCGGGCTCGGCGGTATAAAGAAGATCGAATCGCATGTCGAGGGGAAGCCCGTACGGTTCCAGACAGCGGCTGCACGGGAGCGTCGCCACCGTGGCGATCTCTCCCGCGAAGGCGACGCGACCTCCCTCTTTGTGAAGGTCGCCGCTGAGCCGAACGTGTTCCACGCGCACATCATTGTCGCCGTCCGGTGACGGAGGAAGGTTCCACGCCAGGTTTCGATCGACGACCAGCCCGTCGGGACCTATCTCCTTTGTTTCGATATACATGTCGAGCTATCCACGGAAGCGGCGGATTATATCACGGGGAGGGGTCGTGTCAAACGCCGGGTGGAACGGGGAACGTGACGCGCCTGGGGGCGCGCGCGGTCAGTTCTTGCTCTCGGGGAGGTCCTTGAGCGCCTGCCTGGCTCCCGCATGCGAGGATTGCAGCTGAACGACCTTCTCGAACTGACGGCGCGCCTTGGAGATCAGTCCGATCTGCCGATAGAACTCCCCCAGGGCCATCCAGTGGGACGGGTTGAACGCGTCGAGCTCGGTGGCGCGAAGCAGCGCGTTCTCCGCCCGGCGCTGCCAGCGATGGTCCGGGTTGCGCGCCAGCGCCTGGCCGAGGAGCGAATGGATGGCGGCGTCCAGATCGTAATAGCCCTGAGCGAACTCGCAATACCGGATGCAGTTGTAGACGTCGCCCATCTTCCAGAAATCGCGCGCCTTGGTGAGGTATTGTCCGGCGAGCCGCTGATTGTGCTCCTCGAGCGCCTGCTTCTCGGTCTTGGTGAGCTCCTTGCGCCGGGCCGAGGTGTCGACGTTCGGAGAGACTCCGCGGTCCCCGGCCCCCCGCTCCCACTCGGCCAGCGTCTTCGAGCGCAACGCCAGAAAAGCCTCGATGAGCCGCGCCTCGATGATCTGCAGCTCCTCTTTCATCTCCACCTGGACGCGGCGCAGGAAGCGGGACGGGTCGTAGCGCTCCTTCTTCTCCTCGTAGGCGGTCCTCATCTCCGCCTGCGACGCGCCGGCGCGGACGCCGAGCAGCGCCGACGGGTCGTTCCGGGTCGCGAGCGCGTAGTAGGTCCGGACCTCTTCCATCTCGAGGTCTTCGCGCCGCCGCTTCTCCTCGTCCCCCCGCAGGAGCTGTGAACAGCTGAGCATGGTCGGACCAAGCGGCGGAGAGAACTGGGCCAGCCCCAGGATGAGAAGCCCGAACAGGAAACGGCCCGCGGCGTCCTCCTCGGAGGGCGGGATCTGCGCCAGGATGTCCCGCGGGCGGGTCCGCCCGTCGATACGCGACACCAGGTAGCCCTCGATGGGAGACAGCGCCAGCTGGTCGAACGGCAGGAACAGGTCCTCGGACAGCTTCACCGCGCGCTCCTGCCGCAGAACGGCGTCGCGCACGGCGTCGAACCCCGCCATCGAGCGCAGGGCGCGGATGATCAGCTCGAAGCTGACCATGACGTTCGTGGTCACCGGCCAGGGCGCCAGGGCCTGCTCCCGGAACGCGTACTCCAGCTCTTCCCAGCGGAACACGCCGGTCATGATCTGCTCCGCCAGATCGCGGACGGCGACGGTCAGCACGGCGCTCGCGATCTGGGCCCGCTTCAGGAGGGCCTCCGCCACCTGGCGGTCGTCCAGCCCCATGAGGGCTTCCGCCTCCTCCCGCGGGATCATCGCGTGCTGCGCCAGGAATGCGGGCAGCCGCTCGTCGTCCAGGGAGGACGATGCCGCGAGGATCATGCCCCGGTCGATGAACAGCCGTTTCTCGACCCCGCTCCGGCCGATGGTCAGAACACCGCTCTTCTCCCCCAGGTAGAGATCGCGGATCAGCTCGGCCAGGGCGGGCGGCGCGCAGTAGCCTTTCGGCTCGGCGGGCGGGACGGATGCGACGGCGCTCTGGGGCATCATCCCCTCAGGCGGCGGCCGCGGCCGGTTCGGCGGCGGGTGCCTTGCGCGGCAACGACACGAAGACGCTCGTGCCCTCGCCAACGCGGCTTTCGACCCAGATTCGGCCGCCGTGGGCCTCCACCGCGAGGCGGCAGAAGGTCAGGCCGAGACCCGAATCGTAGGTCATGCGGCGCGGGTGGTCGGACTCCCCGGCCACGAATTTCTCGAAAATGTACGGCAGCAGGTCCTCGGGGATCCCCTCGCCGGTGTCCCGGACCGTGATCAGAGCCTGGTCGCCGTCGGCGCGGGCGGCCACGGAGATCCGGCCGCCGGCGCGCGTGTGCTTGAAGGCGTTGTTCAGCAGGTTGGCGAGGATCCTCCCCAGCAGGGCGCGGTCGGCCTCAACCGGCGACAGGCCCTCGTCGACGGCGCTCTCCAGGCGTATTCCGTCGCGGGTCGACAGGCTCATCAGCTCTTCGATCTGCTCGGTGACCAGGTCGGACAGGCGCACCGGCTCGCGACGCAGCGGCATCTTCTGCTCCTGCAGCTTGCCGACCTCGAGGATGTTCTGCACCATGCGCGCCATCTGCCGCGCGCTGTCGTCGCTGCGCTGCAGGAGCTCTTCGAGCCGGCCCGGCGTCATCTGCGCGCGCTGCATCTGGATCAGCTGGATGTTCCCCATGATGCCGGCCAGAGGGTTCTTGAGATCGTGGACCACCATCTGGGTCATCGATTCCTTGAATCTCTGGATCGTGAGGAGCTCGCGGTTGGCGGCCTCCAGCTCCTTGCGCTGCTTCTCGACCTCGTCCTGGAGCACCTTGACCCGCAGGATGGAACGCACTTTCGCCAGCAGCTCCATGCGGTTGATCGGCTTGGTCAGGAAGTCGTCGGCGCCGAGCTCGAGCCCCTGGACCTTGTCCTCCATGGCGTTGAGCGCGGTGACCATGATGATGGGCAGGAGCCGTGTTTCGCGGCGGGCGCGCAGGGTGCGGCAGAGCTCGAAGCCGGAGAGCTTCGGCATCATGACGTCGAGAAGCAGGAGATCCGGCGGCGCGCTCTCGACCAGCCGCAGCGCCTCCTCGCCGTCGTAGGCGCGCACCACGGTGTAGCCGTTGGATTTGAGGATCGACTCGACGAGTCGGACATTGCGCTGATCGTCGTCCACGACCAGGATGGACGAAGAGACGCCCGGTTCGCTCATCTGTTCCTCCTCATGGGAGCGCGACGCCGGCGGCGGTCCGCGCGCCCGGGGACGCGAGCAGCGCGCTCACGGTCGACAGGAGCTCCGAGGCCTCGAAGGGCTTGGTGAGGTATGCGTTGCAACCGGCCTCCCGCGCCCGCTCCTCGTCACCCCTCATCGCGTGCGCCGTCAGTGCCAGGATCGGCACGTCCCGCGAGCCGGGCGTGGCGCGGAGGAGGCGGGCGACCTGCAGGCCGTCCATGCCCGGCAGCTGGATGTCGATCAATATGAGACGGGGCTCCAGGAACTTCAAGGCCCGCAGTCCTTCCTCACCCGAGGTCGAGGTCTCCACGCGGTAGCCGCGGGACAACAGCAGGTCGCGGACGAGACGCAGGTTGGAGGGATTGTCCTCGATCACATAAATGAGATCGCCCGATGTCGCGGGGGTCCGCGCCGCGTCGGGCGCCGGGGTCTCGATCGCGCGCGGGCCGGCGGTTTCCTCGGCGGCGCGGACCCCGGGGATGAGGATGGTGAAACGGCTTCCCTCGTCCGGCCGGCTCCAGATCTCCACCCGACCGCCGTGCATCTCGACGAACTTCCGCACCAGCGTCAGGCCCAGACCGGTCCCCTGGTACTGGCGTGCCAGGGAGCCGTCCACCTGGGTGAAGGCCTCGAAGATGCGCTCTTGATCCTCCGGCCGGATGCCGATGCCGCTGTCGATCACCTCGATCCGGAGGTCGGCCCCGGGAACGGCGGCGGTCAGGGTGACCTGGCCGCCGGGCGGGGTGAACTTCACGGCGTTGCTCAGGAGGTTGTACATGACCTGCTTGATCTTGCTGCGGTCGGCCTCGACCAGGGCGCGGTGATCCTCCACCCGCGACGTCAGGCGGAGACTCTTGCGGCCCGCCTCGACCCGCAGCAGCGCCATCGCCTCCTCGACCGCGGGGCCGATCTCGAACACCTCCTTCGCCAGGCGCATCTTGCCGGCTTCGATCTTCGAGAGGTCGAGGATGTCGTTGATCAGCTCCAGGAGATGCCGGCCGCTGCTCAGGATGTCGGAGGTGTACCCCTTCTGGTCCTCGTTGAGGGCGCCGAAGGCGGGATCGAGGAGGAGCTCGGAGAACCCGATGATGGCGTTGAGGGGCGTCCGCAGCTCGTGCGACATGTTGGCGAGGAACTCGCTCTTCAGCGAGTTGACCCGGTGCAGCTCGCGGTTCGACTCGGAGAGCTTCTGGTTCACGACCTCGAGCTCCTGGGTCCTCTCGCGGACCTTGCGCTCGAGGTGGGCGTTCATCTGCTCGATGTCCTTCAGGTGCTGGCGCCGCTCCTCGAGCTTCTCCAGGTACAGCTTGTAGGAGTAGTAGATGAGCAGGCAGAACGGCAGCGACAGGAGGAAGGAGGCGATGCCGAACCGATCGAGGAAGTACGCCATCCCGAGCGCCAGCGATCCCCCGGCGAGGAACGACGGCGCGGACCAGAGGAAGCTGTCCTGCCAGACGTGCAGGATGTTGAGCCGGTTCGCCGCCGCCACCACGCCCGAGATCCCGAAGGTGTTGGCGAGGTAGAAGACGAGGGTCGCCAGCATCAGCGCGACGATGGTGTCGCCGCCCGACACGGTCCCCGGGCGGCCGCCGAACGCCTGGTAGGTCTCCCCGGTCAGCCACGTGGTGACGACGAAGGAGGCGACGTTGAACAGGGCGCGGTACAGCGCCATGCGCGGCGTGCGCATCATGCAGAGGCTGCCGATGCAGACGATCGCCACGAGCACGGCCTCGCGCTCCCCCAGCAGGATCAGGGTGGCGAGGATGAACGGATGCGAGATCGACATCTCGACCCGCATCCCGAGATGGACGGCGTGCGGCGCGACCATCGCGCCGATGATGGCCAGCGCCGCGAGCTCGGTGCCGATCTTGAGGGGCGCTCCAGGGAAGAGGTGGACAAGGATGCCGGCGGCGACGCAGAGATGCAGGGCGATGTAGAGGGTGACGCCCCGGTTGATGTCACGCATCGTCGACGGTCCCGTTCCGGAGGGCCGCAGGCGCGGCCCTGGACGCACGGACTTCAGTTGGCCGAAGGACCCCGCCCGATGTCGTGCTTCTTGAGCTTGCTGTACAGGCTGCTGCGGTTGATGCCGAGCATCGACGCGGCCAGCTTCTTGTTCCAGTTGCACTCGGCGAGCGTCTTGAGGATGTAGAGCCGCTCGTGCTCCTGGAGCGACAGCCGGCCGTCGCCGCCGTCGCCCGAGGCCTCGCGCAGGCTGGTGGGGAGATCGGTCACCTCGATGCGCTCGCCCTTCGCCAGGACGACGCTGCGCTCGATGACGTTCTCCAGCTCGCGCACGTTACCGGGCCAGGCGTAATGGACCAGGATGTCCAGCGCTTCCTCGCTGAAGCTGCGCGCCGGCTTTCCGGCCTTGCGCGCCGAGCGCTCCAGGAAGTCGGTTCCGAGGATCGGGATGTCCTCGGCCCGCTCCCGCAGCGGCGGGATGTGCAGCGGGATCACGTTGAGCCGGTAGAACAGGTCGTTCCGGAAGGAGCCCCGCTCCATGCCTTCCTGGAGGTTCTTGTTGGTCGCGGCGATCACCCGGACGTCGACGTGCAGCGTCTCCTCGCCGCCGACGCGCTCGAAGCGGCGCTCCTGGAGGAAGCGCAGCAGCATCAGCTGGGTCGCGGGGGTCAGGTCGCCGATCTCGTCGAGGAAGACGGTGCCGTGATCGGCGAGCTCGAACCGCCCCTTCTTCTGCTTCAGGGCGCCCGTGAACGCGCCCTTCTCGTGCCCGAAGAGCTCCGAGTTCAGCACCCCCTCCGAGTAGACGGCGCAGTTGGCCTCGACGAACGGCCCGGTGGCGCGATGCGAGTTGTAGTGCAGGATGCGGGCGAGCAGACCCTTTCCTGTGCCGCTCTCCCCCATCAGCAGGACGGTCGAGTCGGTGGCGCACACCTCGCGCAGCAGGTCGAGAATCTGCTTCATCTTCGGGCTGCGCCCGAGCACGGCCGTGAAGGCGTGCTGGCCCTGCAGGCTGCGGCGCAGCTCGGCGTTGCGGGCCCGCTCCGACTGCAGATCCTCGGCGGCGCGGCTGCGCTCCTTTCCCAGCTCCTTGATGCGGGCCGCCCGCTCGGCCAGCCGCAGCACGTCCTCGCCGGTCACCGGCTTGCGCAGGACGTCCCAGGCGCCGCGGCGCATCGCCGCCACCACCGTTTCGACGGTGAGACGGGCCCCGGTGATCGCCACCGGCGTCTCGACCGAGGAGCGCTTCATCTCCTCGAGGAAGGCGGCTCCCGTTCCGGTGCGCTCGAGATCGACGATCGCCATGTCGAAAGCCTGGCCGCGGACCTTGGCCAGGGCATCGGATTCCTGCTCGACGACCGTCATCTGGTGACCGGCCGTGGTGAGGGTTTCCTCGACCTGCCGCACGAATGCCGGGTCGGCGTCGAGGACGAGAATGCTGGCCTTGCGCGTCATGTCGGACCTCCGTCAGTCATCGTGTCCAGAACTCAGGCAAGATCTGTTCCACGGCGGCGGTGATCGGAATCCGCAAGTGACTCGCCGGACGAGGGTTGAAGGCTGACGAAATGGTGATTCGGGGCCCGTGTCGCGATTCACGACAAAAGTGGCAGGCGACTGACGCGAATTGTAAGTCGCCGTGGTGAATTGATCTTTCCGGGCGCGCCCCCTAGAGTGACGGCATGTCGATCGCGCCCGACCATCACGCGCCTCGCATCGCTCTCGTGGGGGCTGTGGTCCTGCTCCTCGGGGTGGCGCCCGGACGTCCGGCATCCCCGGCGGCGCCGGCTCCCGCGACCGCGGCTCCGGTGACCACGGCTCCTGGGCTCGCGTCCGGAGATGCCGTGAGCGAGGGTCTCCTCGCTCTCCATCAGGGCGACTACAGCCGCGCCTTCGAGCAGTTCAAGCGGGCCGTCGACGCGGCGCCGGGCGATCCCGGCCCGCTCTTCTTCTGCGTGTTCAGCCGCTGGTGGCAGATGATCTTCGCCGACGAGACGCCGTCGCACGACACGGGCGCCTGGACGGCGTTCGAGCAGGCGTACGACGCGGCGACCGGCGCGGCGGGCGCCCGCCTCGAGTCGACACCGGGCGATCCTTCCGCGCTGACGGCGCTCGGGGCCTCGGAAGTCCTGCGCGCGCACCTCGAGGCGATCGCGGGCAGCTACTTCCGCGCCGGGGGCGAGGCGCGGCGCGGCAAGAAGGCGCTGCGCCAGGCGCTCGATCGATCCCCCGATCTCGACGAGGCGCTGTTCGCGATGGGCGCGCTGAACTACTTTGCGGATCGTGTCCCGCTCGTGGTGAAGACGATCCGCCCGCTGCTCTTCCTTCCGGGGGGCGACGCCCCGCTGGGTCTCTCCCAGGTGCGCCACGTGGCGTTCGGCCACGGCCGCCTGAGGATCGACGGACGGCTCCTCCTCGGCATGGTGTGCGCCGACCACTTCCAGCGGGCCTTCAAGGAGGCGCTGGCCCACCTCGAGGTGGCCCGCGCCGAGACCGGGGACTCACCGCTCATCGCCGCCGCCATCGGCGATCTGCAGGAGCGGCTCGGCGAGCCGGACGAGGCGGCCGCCACGCTGGGCGGCGCGGCGGAGCGGGCCCTGGGTCCCGGGCCGGAGCGGGCGCGCCAGCGGCGGTGGCTGCGTCTCGGCCAGGCGGAGGCGCTCACCGCGGGCTGGCGTCTCGACGAGGCCGACGCCGCGTTGCGCGCCGCGCAGGAGGAGCCCGGTTCCGCCTCGAGCGCCATGCAACGCCTGGACCGGCGGATCCGCGAGGAGCTGGCGGTGAAGCGCACCGCCTGCCCGGCCGGTGGAGACGGTGATCGCACCGACCCGCTCGGCGCGCTCGGGGCCGCCATCCTCGCCGACCCGGCGGCGCCGACACCCCGGCTGGCGCGCGGGCGGCTGCTCTATCTCGCGGGACGCGATCAGGAGGCGCTCGGCGATCTCGCGGTGGCCGTGGACGGTTCGAGCGACGGGCCATCCTGGCTTCAAGGCTGGAGCCAGATCTACGCCGGTCTCGCCGAGGCCCGGCTCGGACGCGCCGCGGCGGCGCGCGATCATTTCCGCGCCGCCTCCGCGGTGCGGCGCTTCCGATCGTCCGATCGGGGTTTGCTGGAGCTGGGGGAACGGGGCAAGGATGCCGCCCTGTGCGCTCCCTGAGCCGGGTCAGGTCGCGTCAGCGACGGGCGGAGAGGACCCGCTTCACGTAGTCGATGGTCTCGCGGTACGGCGGGATGCCGCCGTGCCGCTCCACCGCCTCCTCGCCGGCGTTGTACGCCGCCAGGGCGAGGCGCACCTGGCCGCTGTAGCGCGCCAGGAGCTCCTTCAGATAGCGGACCCCGCCGTCGACGTTCTGCACCGGGTCGAAGGCGTTGGTGACCTCGAAGCGCTCCGCTGTGCGCGGCATCAGCTGCATCAGTCCCATGGCACCGCGGGGCGACACCGCGAACGGGTCGTAGCGCGACTCGACCTGGATCACGGCGTGCACCAGCGCCTCGTCGACGCCGTGACGGCGCGCGATCTTCCCCGCCATCTCGTGCAGTGCGCCGGGATCGAAGACTCCGCCGATCGGCAGCAAGGTCTCGCCGGTCGCCGCCGCCGTGTTCGACGCAGGTCCGGCCGGTGCCGAATCCGCTGACTGCGGCGCGGGAACCTGGGGCGGGGACACGGGCGGCGCCGGGGACTCCTCCCGGGGCTGACGGCGGATCTCCAGAACGTCGGAAGCCGGCATGCTGACCTCCCCTCCGGTGGAGAGCCGAAGGACGATGCGCGCGTCGCTCATGCGGTAGCCGGTCACCTCGAGCGACCGGCCGTCTCGCAGCACGGCGGTCTCGGCGCGCAGGGCGGTGGCGGTCCCCAGTGCGAGGACCGCCGCAAGGGCGGTTCGAGCCAGGATCGTCCAGGGTGACCGGATCATGATGAGAGGCCCGAATTATACGGTGAGGTCCCGGAGCGGACAACGGCCGGATCCGTGTTCCCGGCGTCAGCCGGCCGACGGCCGGCTCACGCGCGGCCGAACTCCCTCTCCAGGCGTCCCAGCGGCAGTCGGATGAGCGTCGGGCGGCCGTGGGGACAGGTCATCGGGCTCCGGGCGCGGAGCAGATCGGACAGGATCCGGCCCATCGCGGGAAGGGCGAGAGCCTCCCCTGCCCGGACCGCGGCGTGACAGGCGGTGGAGGCGGCCAGCCGGTGGCGCAGGTCGGAGGCGGCGCGCGCTGCGTCCCGATCCAGGACCTCTCCCAACGCCTCGCGGGCCAGCGCCTCGACCGCGCCCGGGGGCACCGCGGCGGGAACCTCGTCGACGCGCAGCATCCCCGGGCCGGAAGGGGTGATGGAGAAGCCGAGCTCGTCGAGGAGGGCGCCGGCCGCTTCCAGCGCC
>Ga0134121_10001675_pt1 | contig 20491 bp, 18 predicted proteins | sample KB301_FD_96463 | JGI IMG/M metagenome (GOLD analysis project Ga0134121, IMG submission 96463) | Terrestrial soil microbial communities without Nitrogen fertilizer from Kellogg Biological Station, Michigan, USA - KB3-0-1 | ecosystem: Environmental > Terrestrial > Soil > Unclassified ... | reverse complement strand
GGCTGCTCGATGCGACCGACGGCAATCTCAGCGTCCACGCGCGCAAGCTCGAGGACGCGAAATACATCTCGTGCCGCAAGGGATTCGACGGCCGCGTGCCGAAGACGGAATACCGGCTGACGCCGGTGGGCCGCCGCGCGCTCGAACGGTACCTGGACCACATGGAAGCCATCATTCACGCCACTCGCGAGCGCTGACGCACGTTCACGCATGCGCACTTCGGTGCGCATTTCTTTCGCCCGGATACTTTGCCATGAAAAGTACTTCGCAACTACACATCGGGATCATCATGGACGGCAACGGCCGCTGGGCCACGCGACGCGGCCGGCCGCGCGCGGTGGGGCACCGCGCGGGGACGACCGCTGTCCGCCGGATCGTCGAAGCGGCCCGCGAGCGCAACGTCGGCGCGCTCACGCTCTACGCGTTCTCATCCGACAACTGGTCGCGCCCCGAACCCGAAGTGCGTCTGCTCATGACGCTGTTCACGCGGCACCTGCGCACGGAAACGGCGCGCCTGCTCGCGAACGACGTGCGACTCGAGATCATCGGACGCCGCGACCGGATGCCCGACACCCTTCGCGCCGCGATCGCCCGCGCCGAACGCGCGACCGCGCTCTGCGGCGCGATGCACCTCCGCCTCGCGATCGATTACTCGGCGCGCGCGATGATCGCGGCCGGCAATGTGCTCCCCGACGTCGATCTGGTCATCCGCACCGGCGGAGAGCAACGTCTCTCGGATTTCCTGCTCTGGGAATCGGCATACGCGGAGCTCTACTTCACGCCCGTGATGTGGCCCGAGTTCGGTGCCGCCGAGCTCGATGCGGCCCTCTCCTGGTTCGGTTCACGCGAACGCCGCTTCGGTGGCCTGAATCTCGGATATGGGCTGACCGGCTAACTCCTTAGCCATCTCCCATCTCCCATCTCCCGTCTCCCATGTCGCTACTCCTCTTCATCGCAACCATCGGCCTGCTTGGCCTGACCGGCGTCGCTCTCGTCGCGTGGAAGCTTCGCGGCCGCAATGTGTCCGACCTGCTCGTCACGGCCGGGATTGCGCTTGGCGCCTGGGGTGCGGCCTACGCCACGCTGCTCGTCGGGACATCGCTCACCAGCAAGCCTCGCGTGCTGAGCTACGGTGAAACCAAGCGGTACTGTGGCTTCTATCTCGACTGCCATCTCCATTCGGCCGTCGTCGGGGTCGACTCCTTGCGCCTCATTCGCACCGCCACAGCGGAGCTGACCGCGGGCGGGCTGTTTTTTATTGTCACGGTCGAAGTCTCGAGTGACGCGCGCCGCGCGCCGATTCACTTTGTCGATCCGAGGGCGGTCGTACGAGCGGCTGACGGCCGAGCGTTCGCGCGCTCAGACATGGCGGAGCGCGCCCTCGCGGCATCTGGGAGTCCGTCGACACCCATCGAGTCGGTCGTGAACGCGGGCGAATCGTTTCGCACGACGCTCGTTTTTGACGTGCCGGCGGACGCGAAAGGCCTCGTGCTCGACCTCACGGACGGATACGGCATCGACCGCGCGATTGAGCTCCTTCTCGTGGGAGATGATGACAGCCTGCTGCACGCGAGAACCGTGTCGCGCGTCGCGCGCTGAGCCGGAGCACGTCTCCGCGGGCAACGCTATGTTGGAGGCGTGACCACCACACCGCCCCCCGGGAAGATCCGCAACATCTCCGACACGGCGCGCTGGGTGGCCGTGTATCGCGCCGAAGAAACGGAGCGCCCTGACGCGGTGTTCCGCGATCCGTACGCGCGCCGGCTGATGGGCGAGCGCGGACCGCTGATCATCGCGAGCCTCAGGAAACGCGAGAGCATGTCATGGCCGTTCGTGGCGCGCACGTTTCTCATCGACAAGTTCGTGACGCGCGAGGTCGCGGGGGGCTGCGACCAGGTCATCAATCTCGCGGCGGGTCTCGATTCCCGGCCGTACCGAATGGATCTGCCCCCGTCGCTCGCGTGGGTGGAGATCGATCTCGCGGAGATCATCGAGGAAAAACAGGAAATCCTGCGGAACGAGATGCCGAGGTGCAGGCTCGAGCGGATCGTGCTCGACCTGGCGGACGAATCTGCCCGCCGCGCCGTGTTCGCGCGCCTCGGCGCGCGCGCGAAGCGCACGCTGATCATCACAGAAGGGCTGATCGTGTATCTCTCGCGCGAGCAGGTCGCATCGCTCGCCGATGATCTCCACGCCATGCCGGGCGCGTCACGGTGGATCACCGACCTTTCGTCGCCACGCCTGCTCAAGATGCTCGACAAGACCATGGGCCGGCGCGTGCGCGAGGCCGGCGCGCCATTCAAATTTGCGCCGGAGGAAGGGCCCGAATTCTTCACGCGGCACGGATGGAAGCCCATGGATGCCGCGTCGATGTTTCACGAAGCCGGCCGCCTGCGCCGGCTGCCGTTCTTCTGGAGCTTGCTCGCAAAACTTCCCGAGCCGAAGAACTGGAAACCGAGCAGGCCCTGGAGTGGAATCTGTGTGTTTGACCGGTTAACTGAGAAAACCGAAATGAAAGTTGAGGTGAAAGTTGAAACGGGAAGCTGAAGTGTGAAAAAAAAAGAGGGGCCCGTTCGGGCCCCTCTTCAACTTCAATCTTGAACTTCAGTTTCAAATTTCAATTTGAATTTCTTTTTTGGTTTTCTGAGTTACTGGGCGCCCTTGTTGTCGTGCGAGATCGACCACACGTAGGCGGCCACGGCGGCGACTTCGGCGTCGGTGAGCCGCGTTGCCGGCTGATTGCGAATCTGCCGGAATCCACGCTCGGGCATTCCGCGGGGGAAGCCGCCGATCACGTCTGACAGCTGGAACCCGCTGATGATGATGTTCGCGATCTGCGAGTAGGACCCGTTGCCGTGAATCCAGTTATGGTCGTTGAGCGGCGGACCGCCCTGCGCTCCCTCGCCGGTATTCCCATGGCACTGGATGCAGATGCCGGCCTGGAAGAGCTGTTTGCCCTTGGCGACCTGCTCAGGCGTAACCTGCGGGGGAATGGCATCGGCGCTGGCGGCGGCAGGCTTCGGGCTCGTGGCAGGCTTCGCAGCCCCGCCCGAGGAACTACCGCACGCCGCGATCAGGACCGCGGAACCAACAACCAAAGCAGCGGATAGCACGCGCATCGCAGAAACTCCGTAAGTGAACGGGGTAGGTACAGGCAGAAATGTTGCCACCCTGTCGTGGATTAGGCAACCTCGTCCCGTAGTTAGAGACGTTTCCCCCGCTTGAGAAGTTCCCCGCCCTGGAGAGCCTCCCGGAGGCTCCGCTATTTGGGCTGTTTGAGCGCGAGCCCGATCGACAGGTGAATGAGCCATGCCGCGCCAGCCCACGCAGCCAGCATCGCGCCTTCGGCGGGCGACCATCGCCCCGGCCAGGCGAGCGCACACACACCGACCACGAATCCGCTGACCGCCATCAGCCGGTGATACCGCGCCACCCACGGCGCCGCGGGCCGTCGCGCACGGGAACGGAGCAGCGACACCACAACGGCCCACGAAACGGGCGTGAACAGCAAGAGGTGCATGTTCCACGCCCAGAACGCATGCCGTGTAAACAGCCACATGAACACGAGCAGCGTGCCCGCCAGCGCGAACACCACGTGCACCGGGACCGCGAGCGCAACCAGCGCGCCGCGCTTCCCGGTGAACCCAAGCCAGAGAGCCAGTAACGCAACGACGAGCGCGACTCCGAACAGCGCGGCGCGCACGCCTCCCGACTCGATGCGGGTTGCTTCCGCCGGTTCGCGCCCGCGAATGAGCACACGCTCGTTCTCGACCAGCGGCACCATGGTGCCGCCCGGCCCTGGCACACGAACGCTTCGGAGCTCGTCGCGAAGTCGCATCGGGACGAACGCCGATTCCCACGGCGTCATCGTGCGGTCCGCCGGGAGGCCGAGTGCGAGATCGAGGCCGAGAAAGAGCAGCGTGTTGTGCTGGTTGAGACGGAGCGTCTCGTCGCGGTACGAGTACGCGCCGGGCTTCGCCTCGATCGACTGCCGCATCGCGCCGCCAAGCACGAAGTCGAGCATGTCACGCAAACGCGTGGAACAGTTGTCGAGGAAGTAGTCGTACCGGTAATACTGGTTCTGCGGCAGTGCGTTGGCGCGCACGAAGGCGTCGACGGCCGCCCGCTGTCCCGGCGTGAGCACGAGATCCTGCGCAATGACCTCGCGTGTGCCATGGGACTCGTCGTCGAGCCATTGCGGCGCTCTGAACGCGGCGATCCTGTACATCGCGCTGCCGAACAGGAAGCGTCCGATGAAGCCCGGCTCCGCGAAGTTGAACACGCCCCAGTTCCAGAGCAGGCTCTCGCCCGTCTTGTCGTTCCGGATCCAGATGAGGTTGTGGCCGTAGCGCTCCCACACGGCCTCACCCTGTCCCTGCGTGAGCAGCGTGACGTGGAGGGCGTTCCCGCGCGCTGTGTCCTCCATCGCGGCGCGGGCGGCCGCAGCGGCGTCAGCCGGCATGGCGAGCGGACCCGCGCGCGTTTGCGCCACCGCCGGGCTCGCCGCAAGCGCGACACCTGCGGCGAATGCAGCCGCAAGCAACGTGCGAATGGCGATTCTAGCGTCCATAGCTCCCGGCCGTCGTTGCGAGCGGCAACGCGCGACGGCGCGACGGGACCGGTGCCGGCACGACGTCCGGCCGCACGCGAATGAGGCGCGCGGCGAAATCGTAGTCGTCCAGTGTCGCGGTCACGTCTACGTCTGCGAACGTCCCCGGCTGCGCATCGACATCGAGCCGCGTCACGCCATCGATGTCATCCGCCTGCCACGGAAGGCGCGCGAGTGCGGGTTCGCCATCGGCAGCGGCACGATCAACGAGCGCGGTCGTTCGCACGCCCACGCGCGCTTCGTAACGCTCCGCGGTGATCGCGCGCTGGAGCTCGCTCACGCGTTCGAGCCGCTCACGCTTGAGCGAATCCGGCACATCGTCTTCCATCTGCGCAGCGCGCGTGCCTTCCTGAGGCGAGTATGCAAATACACCGACGCGCTCGAGCGCGAGCTCCTCGAGGAAATCGCACAGCTGGTCCACATCGTCGTCGGTCTCACCCGGAAACCCGACGATGACCGTCGTGCGGATCGCGAGCTCGGGCACAGCCTCGCGATAGCGCGTGATGCGCTCGCGAATCGACGCCTGCCGCTCCGGCCGCCGCATGGCTTTCAGCATGCGATCGGAGCCGTGCTGCATGGGCGTGTCGAGATAGCGAAGGATCCGCGGCTCGGACGCGATGAGCTCGATGAGCTTCGGCGTGATCCCGGCCGAATAGAGGTAGAGGTTCCGGAACCACGGGATCGAGGTTTCGCGCACGAGCGCCTGGAGGAGCTCCGGCAGCCCGACGCCATCGCGGCGGTCGCGCCCGTAATGCGCGAGATCCTGAGCCACGAGATTCACTTCTTTCGCGCCCTGCAGCTCGAGGAGCTGGGCCTCGCGCACGATATCGTCGAGCGCGAACGACCGGTGCTTGCCGCGCATGAGCGGAATCGCGCAGAACGCGCAGCCATGATCGCAGCCTTCGCTCACCTTGAGGTAGCGCACGTGCGGCATCCCGCCCGCGAACACGCGCTCGCCGGGATGCGCGAGGATCTCGCTCTCGAGCAATCCGCGCTCGATCAGCATCGGCACGAGCTGGTCGCATTCCGACGCGCCGAGGAACGCATCGACTTCGGGGAGTGCCGCCTGCAGCTCGCCCTTGTGACGCTCCACCATGCACCCGACCGCAATGACCGCGCGGCATGCCCCGTCCGCCTTGAGGCGGCCGGCGTTCACGATGGCGTCGATCGAATCCTGCTTCGCGGCATCGATGAAGCCGCAGGTGTTGACGATGATGACATCAGCGTCGCCGGGCTCGGCCGCCACTGTGGCGCCATGTTCGATCAGCGACGCGAGGTAGCGTTCGGAGTCAACGGTGTTTTTGTCACACCCGAGGGTAAGCAGGGAGAACTGCAAGATGGAGAGAGAGCGAGAGAACGGGAGAGCTCAGCGCGTGGCGCTTGGCGCTTGGCGCTTGGCGCTTGGCGCTTAACGCTTACCCCAAATACGACTCCAGCGCCCTTGCGCGCGAAACGTGACGCAAGCGGCTGAGCGCCTTCTCTTTGATCTGCCTCACCCGCTCGCGGGTGATCCCGAGCAGCTCACCGATCTCTTCGAGCGTCATGGGCTCGGCGGCGTCGAGGCCGAAATAGAGGCGGAGAATCTTGGCTTCGCGCTCCTTGAGCGATCCCAGCGCCAGCTCGATGGACTCGGCGAGCGCTTTCTCGAAGGTCTGCTCGTCGGGCGTCTGACTGAGGAGATCGGGGAGATAATCGAGCAGCTTGTTGTCTTCGCCTGGCGCAAGCGGAGCATCGAGCGACAGGTGCGTCTGCGAGATGCTCATGGTGTGCGCGACCTCTTCCTCCGTCAGCGACATCTCGATCGCGAGCTCGGCGTGCGTCGCCTCGCGGCCCAGCGACTGCAGCATCGCGTTGGCGCGTTTGCCGAGCTTGTGGAGCGTGCCCGCGCGATTCAGCGGCACACGGACAATGCGCGACTGTTCCGCGAGCGCCTGCAGAATCGCCTGGCGGATCCACCACACGGCGTACGAGATGAACTTGATGCCCTTGGTCTCGTCGAACTTGTGGGCCGCGCGGATCAGGCCGAGGTTGCCTTCGTTGATCAGATCCGAGAGCGAGACGCCCTGGTTCTGGTACTTCTTCGCCACGGACACCACGAAGCGGAGGTTGGAGCGCACCAGCGTGTCGAGCGATTCCTGGTCGCCAACGTGGATGCACTGGGCGAGCCGCACTTCGTCTTCCCGCGTAATGAGCGGGTACCGGCTGATGTCGCGCAGGTACTGGTCGAGCGATCCGTCGTCCGAGATCGATTTCCGAGCTGTCAGTCGAACTTGCTGCATCTACGCTGATCCTCGTGCTGCTACGGTGATTCGATCCAGAGCTGCCGCCGCGACCCGCGCGAACGGCCGCGTGATTATTCGATTTTCGTGAGAAGCCGCTGCCAGCGAACACGCGAGACCCAGTCACGGGCCGAAGTGGAAGCAGGCGCATAACTCCAGTACACGAACAGCGGACGGCCGCGCACGAGGGAATCCGGCAAAAATCCCCAGTAGCGGCTGTCCTGCGAATTGTCACGGTTGTCGCCGAGCACGAAGAGATGTCGGGACGGCACGACGCTCGGGCCCCAGTTGTTGCGCGACGGGTGATAACCCCGTTCGGCGGCCCCGGCGCGGCGCACGAGGAACGACCGCTGCCAGGTGAATTCCGTTCCGCCCGGATCCGTTCCCGGTGCGGTGTGTGAGACGTACCGCTCTTCGACGAACTCGCCATTGCGCATCAGGCAGCCGTCACGCATCTCGAGCGTGTCGCCGGCGATGCCAACCACACGCTTCACGTAGTTCTTCTCGACGTCGAGCGGATAGCTGAAGACGACCACGTCGCCGCGCGCCGGTGTTCTCAGGGCGGGCAGCCGTTTGTGCGTGAGCGGGAGCTCGGCACCATACACGAGCTTGTTCACGAGGAGAAAGTCGCCGACCTGCAGCGTGCCTTCCATGGAGCCGCTCGGAATCTTGAACGCTTCGACGAGCGCGGAGCGCACGAGTACGAAGAGCACGAGCGCGAACGAGATGGTCTTCAGCCAGTCCACCACGACCATGAGCTTGCGCCGCGCGCGACGCGGCGCGCTCGTGGTGGGATTCGCGGAACTTTCCTGGGACATCGGCGTCGGTGGGAAGACCACGACGGAATTAACTGGGCGCCGTCACCGCACGCAAGCGCAAAACAACGCGAACATCATCAAAAGTGAACGCCTCTCGTTCTCTCGTTCTCCCGCTCTCGCCGAGCAGTTTCTATTTACACACCCAAGCCACTCGCGCCTCGTCTTTCGCGTAACCGATCCGCGGGAGAACTTCGTGCGCCGCAAGCGTGAGTCCCCACGCGACCACGAGCAGTGCCGCGAGATGGAGCCGCGGTGCACGCGCGCGCCACGTCGACACCGCGGCCCATGAGCCGGCGACGATGATAGCCGCTACGGTTCCGAGAAATCCGATCAGCCACAAACCGCAGCGCGACGCATACGGCCAGAACGGCACGGCAACCGCGACCGCAACGGCAAGTCCCACGCGAAGGAGCACGCCCCAGCGCGTCGGTGGCGCGGAAACCGTCACGCCACCTGTGTCCTCCCTCACATTTTGCGACGCAGTCGCGGCGGGACGCACCACCGCCTTGCTCGCCAAGAGCTCGTCATCGCTCACTGACGCCATGCGCTTGTCGATTTTCGCGAGCTCGGCGTCCCAATTCCGTTCGGTCATCCTTTCTCCCGCGCCAAACGATAACGCTCAATCTTCTTATACAGGTTTGACCGCGGCATGTCGATGATGCGCGCCGTTTCTGCCACGTTCCAGTCATGCTGGCGGAGCTTCGCCAGCAGGTATGCGCGTTCCGCGGCGATCTTGAACTCCTCGAACGTCGTGTACTCGGCAAGATCGCCGATCCCGCCGGGCTCCGCGGCCCGCACGCCAACGAGGCGGTCGACGTCCGCACGCCGGATCGTCGAACCCGATGACAGGATGAGCAGACGCTCGATCGTGTTTCGGAGCTCGCGCACGTTTCCCGGCCAGTCGAGCTGACGCAGCCGCTCCAGCGCATCGGGGTCGATGGCGCGCGGAAGCACGCCTTCGTGCCGCGACAGCACGTCGAGAAAATGTGTCACAAGAAGCGGAATATCCTCACGTCTTTCGCGCAGGGGCGGCACGAGGAGCGGCACAACGTTGAGCCGGTAATACAGATCCTCGCGAAATCGCCCCGCGCCGATCTCGTCTTCGAGGCGCTTGTTCGTGGCCGACAGCACGCGGACGTCGACTTTCACCCGCTTCGTCCCGCCAATGCGCGTCACCTCGCCGTCCTGCAGGACGCGCAGCACCTTGGCCTGAGCGGCGAGGGACATGTCGCCAACTTCATCGAGGAAGAGCGTGCCGCCGTTCGCCTGCTCGAACTTGCCCGTGCGGTCGGCCACGGCGCCCGTAAACGATCCCTTCACGTGCCCGAAGAGCTCACTCTCGATGAGCTCACTGGGAATCGCGGCGCAGTTCACTTCTATGAAAGGGCGGTCGGCGCGCGAGGATTGCTTGTGCAGCGCGCGCGCCACCAGCTCCTTGCCCGTTCCGTTCTCCCCCGTAATCAGCACGCGCGCCGTCGTGGGCGCGACGGCATCGATCTGCGCGATGAGGCCGCGGATGGCGTACGAGGCGCCGACGATCTCGTACCGGCTTTCCACGCGCTCGCGAAGCTGCGCGTTCTCGGCGCGCAGCGTTTGCGTGCCGAGCGCGTTTCGCAGCGTGACGAGAATGCGGTCGGTGTCGAGCGGCTTCTCAAGAATGTCGTAGGCGCCCGACTGCGTGGCCTCGATGGCGTCGCGAATCGTCGCGTGCCCGCTGATCATCACGACGATCGCGGCGGGGTCGAGCGCACGAAGGCGCTTGAGCGTCTCGAGGCCGTCCATGCCGGCCATCTTCACGTCCAGGAACGTCACGGAGGGACGCCATTCCTCGTAACTCTCGAGGCCCTCGGCGCCGGACGCGACCGCGCGCGCTTCGACGCCCTCGTACTCGAGAAGCTGGAGCAGTGCGGCGCGTACGCCGGGTTCGTCGTCGATGACGAGAACGCGTCTCACGATGTTGTCGGTCGCCTGGTTCGTGACGTGTGCGCCATGCCGATAATTACGCGTGACCCTTTGGCAAAGTGTCGGGAGCAGGCCCGCTGGTAATCTCGATCACGTCGCCGGTTTCCGCATCCGCGCGTTCCTGCGTTGAGACACTGCCGCGCCGGTAGCCGCGGCGGTCGAGCAGGACGCGGGCAAAGCCCGCGGCGTGCACGGCCGCCGCGAGCGCGGCGCGGCGCGGCGCACGTTCCCATTCCGCGACACTCCCGGCCGGCAGCTCCACGCGCGCGGCGTCACCGAGATGACGCACGCGGAGATCACCGGTGATGCCCAGCGCGCGGAGCGCCGTCTCAGCGCGCTCCACGCGCGCGAGGCGCTCCGTGGTCACGGTCACGCCCGTCGCCAGCCGCGATGAAAGACACGGCGCCGCAGGCGCGTTCCAGATGGGAATGCCCCGCAGTCGTGCGGCGGCGCGAACGTCGTCTTTCGTGAGGCCGCACTCGGCGAGCGGCGACCAGACGCCCGCACGCGCGCCCGCGGCCTTGCCGGGGCGGTGCTCACTGAGATCATCGACAATCGTGCCGTCGGCGAGCGCCGCAAACCCGAGAACATCCGCAAGCGGTGCGAGCTTCCGCCAGAGCTCCTGCTTGCATTGAAAACAGCGGTCGCCGCGGTTGGCGACGTAGTTCTCGTCGTCCAGCTCGTGCGTGGCCATTTCGCGGAACGGAACGCCGAAGTCGTTGGCGATCTGCCGGGCGCGCGCGTGCACATCCGCCGCGAGCGAGGCGCTGACGCCGAGCACGGCAAGCATGCGTTCTCCGAGCACGTCGTGCGCGACGACCGCGAGCAGCGCGGAATCGACGCCGCCGGAAAACCCCACGAGCAACGAACCGCGCGACGCGAGCGCGTCGCGCAACCGCGTGACTTTGCCCTCGACATCGGCCGGGCTCGTCGGACGCGGTGCGCGTGCGATATCGATCATTTGCTCACAAGGTGATACTCGACGATGCGCATCGCGGGGACGCTGAGCGGCGCGGGCCGGTATCCCATCGTGCCGGTCATGAAGCCGAGCGCATACTCCGCGAGCGCGCGCGAGCGACGGATCGGTCCGCTTTCCGCCAGGACCACGCCCGCGTTGGCATCGATCACCTCGACGTGCAGCTCGGCCATTTCATCGAGTTTTTTCTGTTGTTCTGCCGGCGGAATGTTCACCGCAATCGGTCCCCACTTGTCGTTGGGAACGAATACACCGACGTAAACGAGGCCGCTCGGATCGGATTGCAGTGTGACAACCTGGGTGGGCGGGCGCGGGCGGCCGCGTACCGCGGGCGGTGGCGGTGAATCCGCTCCGGGGGGGAACCACGAAGCCTCGCGGCGAATCGTGCGAAGGCGCGTGCCATCGGTTTTCCAGAGCTCGATCTCATAGCCGTGTCCCGCGGACATCGGCGGTCCGGCCCAGAAGGTGTCGCCTCCCGTGTAGCTGATGAGCCGCTCGAGCGACGCCGGAGGCAAATGCGTCTCGCGCGTGAGCACGTTCCCGAATGACCGGACATGCGCCGGACCCTGCTCGGGCGCAAGCGGTTCGTTCGGTTTGCGCGAGATCATGTGCGTTTCCGTCTTCGCGAAATCGAACACGTGGAAGAACGTGTCGTGGCGCCCAACGGTCGAGCCCGTGGTGAGAAAGAGTCCGTTGTCGAGAAACGCGGAGTGGCGCGCCTCACTGCCCATTCCTTGTGCAGATACCGTGCGGACGAAGGTGAGTGACGGCGAGAAGATCGACCAGCGCCCATTGCCGTCGCGCACGTACATGCGTCCCGCATGATCGAACATGATGCTCATGTTGCCGGGCGCGAACTCGCCCTGTCCGCGGCCCAGGGCGCCGATCTTTTTCACGACGGTGCCCTTGGGGGACCAGACCGTGATTTCGCCCCGCCCGGTCGACGTGTAGAAGCGGCCGTCCGGGCCGCGCACGACGGCGCCCGCGATTGCCTGCACTTTCTTAGCGGTGTCGGCCTTGAGCTCGATGCCGGTTTCGGTGAACACGATCGTGCACGGTGGCTTCACGGGGTCCTTGATGACCACCGTTTCTCCAGCCTGAAACGTGCGGGCCGGCGGGCGCGTGCACGCGCGAGGTTGCGCCGCGGCCGTCATCGCGACGCCGGAGGAAACCGCAAGAACGACTCCACGCGTCAAGAATTTCATTGCCTTATTCGGTGTGCTGTTACAAGATCGAGCCGTGAACTGGTCTCAGATTGCGCCGCCGGACTCAGCGCTCAAGGCGAAAGACCAGCCGGAATTAGCACGCGGACATCGCGGCGAGCAGTCCCACGCTCAGCCACGCGAGTCCCTTGAGCAAAAAAAGGCCGGCCGCAACCGTGCCGACCTTCTGCCCCGGGGGGCGCCTTCTCCACCAATCGTTAATCGCCAATTGCCAATCGCCAATCGGGTATTCGGGTATTCGGGTATTCGGGCAATGATTTCATGGGCCATCGAGGAGTTGAACCTCGGACCTCACGCTTATCAGGCGTGCGCTCTAACCACCTGAGCTAATGGCCCCAAGACCACAAAAATAACAAGGGAAGAGGGAAAAGGGACGAAGGTCGAGAGACGAAGGGCGGGGATTCGTTTGCCCCTCTGTCTTTCAAATTCGTCCCTTTTCCCTTTTCCCTAAGCTTGGCTATTCGTCGTACCGTCTCGACGGTCCCGGCGGCCGGTCTTCTTCGTCGGTCGTGTCGTACTCGTCGTCGAGGTCGATCAGATCGTCGTCCAGATCGTCGAACTCGTCGTCGTCCTCGTCGTCTTCGTCGTCCTCACCAAACTCATCATCGTCGAGATCCTCGAGATCGTCGTCATCGAGGTCCTCGAGATCATCATCATCGAGCTCCGCATCGTCGAACTCGACGTCGTCCACATCGTCGGCGTCGTCATCCTCAACGACCTTGGCGTCGGCGTCGGCGTCCGCGTCCTTCCCGGCGCCATTCCCGTTGTCGTTCGCGAACGCCCACACATCGGGGCCGGTCCACCCGGCGGCCCACAACGTTCCTTCCGTTTCTTCGCCTGCCCCGCCGTTCCCGCCCCCCCCCATCCCACGCATGTGCGCGACTCTCCGTGCCGTGTGGATCCGTGAACCGGTTACAGTGATGCGCGATCGCGTTCACGCTCACGTTTTGCTTCCCGCGTCACGCGCTTTCGTTCACTCGCTGCGAGCTTGCGCTTGCGCAAACGAATCGATCGCGGCGTGACCTCGATCAGCTCGTCGTCCTCGATATACTCCAGCGCGCCTTCAAGCGTCAACTCCCGGGGTGGTTCGAGCTGGATGTGTTCGTCCGCCGACTTGGACCGCATGTTGGTGAGTTTCTTTTCCTTGGTCGGATTCACGTCCATGTCGCCGGAGCGGGAATTCTCGCCCACCACCATCCCTTCGTAGACCGCGGCGCCGGGCGCCACAAAGAGTATCGACCGGTCCTGCAGATTGTTGAGCGCGAAGCCGACGACCGTCCCGGCCTCCATCGACACCAGCACGCCGCGCGACCGTCCCTCGAGTCCGCCGGCCCACGGCCCGTACTCGAGAAACCGGTGATGAATGATCCCGGTGCCACGCGTATCGGTCAGAATCTCCGACCGAAACCCGAACAGGCCGCGCGCGGGAATCTTGAACAACATCCGCACGATCCCCTGCCCGGGATTCTTCATCTCGATCATCTCGGCGCGCCGCGGCCCGAGCTTCTCCATCACGATGCCGAGGTACTCCTCGGGCACGTCGATCGCAAGCTCTTCGTATGGTTCGAGCCGTTCACCGTTCGCCCCGGTCTTCATGATCACGCGCGGGCGTGACACCTGGAACTCGTAGCCCTCGCGCCGCATGGTCTCCATGAGGATCGCCAGGTGCAGCTCTCCGCGCCCGGACACGGTCCACGTGTCAGTGCTGTCAGTATCGTCGACCTTGAGGGCGACGTTGCGCTCGAGCTCCCGGTAGAGCCGCTCCCGCACCTGCCGCGACGTGACGTACTTGCCTTCGCGGCCTGCGAACGGCGAGTTGTTCACGAGCACGTCGACGGAAATCGTCGGCTCCTCGACGGCGATGCCTTCGAGCCGCTCGGGTGACTCCGGATCGCTGACCGTGTCGCCGATCTCGACGCCTTCGAGTCCCGCGAGCGCGACGATTTCGCCGGCCGGCGCGGATTCGACCTCGCGACGCTCCAGCCCTTCGAACGCGAAGAGCTTGCTCACCTTCGCCTGCTCGGCCGTCCCCTGCGTTGCGAACGGCAGGAGGGACACCGAGTCACCGACGTGCAACGTCCCGCGCTCGATACGGCCGATGGCGAGCCTTCCGAGGTACGGCGAGTGGTCGATCGTGGAAACGAGCATCTGAAGCGAGCCCGTCGCGTCGCCCGGCGGGGGCGGCACGTGATCGATGATCGACGTGAAGAGCGGCGACAGATCCTGCGGCGGCATCGACGGATCCATGGTCGACGTGCCCAGTTTCGCGGAACAGTACACGACCGGTGCGTCGAGCTGCGCGTCGTCGGCTTCGAGCTCGATAAAGAGGTCGAGCACCTCGTCGCGGACGCGCGCGGGATCGGCCCCGGGGCGGTCGATCTTGTTGATGACGACGATCGGCGTGCGGCCGAGCGCGAGCGCCTTTCGCAGCACGAAGCGCGTCTGCGGCATGGGGCCGTCGAACGCATCGACGACGAGCAGCACGCCGTTCACCATGCGCAGAATGCGCTCGACCTCGCCACCGAAGTCGGCGTGGCCCGGCGTATCGACGATGTTGACCTTCACGTCGCCCCACCGGACGGACGTGTTCTTGGCGAGAATGGTGATGCCCCGCTCGCGCTCGAGCGGGTTGGAGTCCATCACACGTTCAGCGACGACCTGATTTTCACGAAACGCGCCAGCCTGCCTGAGCATCTGGTCGACCAGCGTGGTCTTGCCGTGGTCGACGTGCGCGATAATGGCAATGTTGCGGATCTGCATGCTGGAAGAAAGATAACGGCAGAAAGGCGGAAAACGGGGAACGGAAAGAGAGAACGAGAGAGCGAGAGAGCGAGAGAGCGAGAGAGCGGGAGAACGGGAAAAAGGGAGGGCGAGAGAACGGGACGTCCTCTCGCCCTCGGTCCGCTCCTCCTCGCTCAGCGCTTGGCCGGTGCGCCCGGGGCGGGTTTCTGCGCTGTCGCGTCCGACTCGACGTAGCTCGTCTCGAAGCCCTTCGCCTTGAGCGAATTCACGAAGCTCGTCTTGTCGACGCTCTTCATGTACGCCTCCTTCGGCTCGACGATCTTCCTCTCGACGAGACTCATCAGCTCGTCGTTCATCGTCTGCATGCCGAGGCGCTTGGACGTCTGCATGATGCTCTGGATCTGGAACGTCTTGCCCTCGCGAATCAGGTTGCTGATGGCGGAATTCACGAGGAGAATCTCGCGCGCCGCCACGCGGCCGCCGCCGACTTTCTTGCACAGCACCTGCGAGATGACGCCCTTGAGTGACTCCGACAGCATCGTGCGCACCTGCTCCTGGCGGTCCGCCGGGAACTGGTCGATGAGCCGGTCGATCGTGCTCGGCGCCGTCGTCGTGTGCAGCGTGCCGAACACGAGGTGGCCCGTCTCCGCGGTCTCGATCGCGATCGCGGTCGTCTCGAGATCGCGAAGCTCGCCGACGAGAATGATGTCCGGGTCCTCGCGAAGCGCGGCGCGCAGCGCCGCCTTGAACGAACCGGTGTGCACGCCGACCTGGCGCTGCGTGAAGATGCACCCCTTGTTGGGATGCACGAACTCGATCGGGTCTTCGATCGTGATGACGTGATCGGACCGCGCGCGGTTCACGAGATCCATGAGCGCGCACAGCGTCGTCGACTTGCCGGATCCCGTGGGTCCCGTGACGAGCACGAGTCCCTTGGTCAGGAAGCAGAGGTTCTGCACTTCCTGCGTCACGCCCATCTGCTCGACGGTCACGACCTGCGCCGGAATCACGCGGAAGACCGCGGCGGCACCGTTCCGGTCCCGAAGGGCATTTGCACGGAAGCGCGCCACGCCCTTGATCTCGTGGGCGAAGTCGCTGTCGCTCACCTCGGCAAACTCCTTCTTGTTGCGCTCCGGCATGATGCTCGCGAGCATCGCCTCGATCCTCGAGCTATCGAGCACGGCCTCGGCCTCGACGCGCATCATCTCGCCGTGCTTCCGCACGATCGGCGGTTCGCCGACACGCAGGTGCAGATCGGAGCCGCTGAGCTCGACCAGCTTCCTGAGCAGCCGGTCCATGTCGTGCGCGGCGCCGTTCGACGCAGCGGTCGCTGGCGGAGCTTGCGTGGCAACCTCGGGAGGCAGATCCATGGCTTGGTGGGCACCTGTGCGGCGCGCGAAATCGGCGCGCTCGTCAACCTGGAGCGTGACGTGCCATTTCTCGGCGTTCCGCATGAGCTTCACCGCGAACACGCCATCCGTGTTTTCGTACCCGAACGTCGCCGGAGCTTTGGCGTCGATCTGTTTCGAGGCCGCCGGCGTCGCAATCTCCCTGAGGAGCGCGATGACCTGCGGCCCCGGGAGCGGCGCTTTCGTCAGCGGACGCGCGGCGTCACCAACCATCAGCGCCGCCGGCTCATCTTCCCGCAGCAACAGATAGTCGGCCTGCGTCTGAATCATGGCAGACAGCAGCTTGTCTAACTGGGGCATTAAGGAGAGAGAACGAGAAGCGAGAGAACGAGAGAGCGAGAGGCCTCGATCAAATAAACATCCAAACGTGACGGATAAGTAGGCACCGGCGTTTCACGAACCGCCGTATTTCACTTTGCGGTCACACTCGCGCTGCGCCGTTCCGTGGCCCGTTCGCCTTCGCCGCCGGTCGTGCAGTCGCCGCAGCCCTCGAGCGCTGGGCCTTCCACCTGAATCGTGACGTGCGCGATGCCGAGATCTTCCATGGCGCGCCGCGATTCCTCCAGCACCACCTGGCCACCCGATGGATCGGCCAGCACCGCATGCGCGCTCATCGCCACGACGCCGCTCCCGACCGTCCATACGTGCAGATCGTGCACACTGTCGACGCCTTTGACATCTTCGAGCTCGCCGCGCACGCGGTCGAGGTCGATGTGCGGAGGCGTGGCTTCGAGAAGCACGTCGGTCGCCTCGCGCATGAGCCGCCACGCGCCGACCAGCACGAGCAACGACACGGCGATCGACGCGATCGGGTCGGCGATCGTCCAGTTCCACTCGATGAGCGCAATCGCCGCGAGGATCGTCGCGAGCGACCCGCCGAGATCACCCAGCACGTGCAGATACGCGCCCCGCACGTTGATGCTCGATTTCGACGCGCCGTGCAACCACCACGCGGAAAACCCGTTTGACACGAGGCCGATGACCGCGACCGTGAGCATCAGCTTTCCCTCAACGGCGGGAGGCGCATGCAAGCGGCCGATCGCCTCGTACATGATGCCCGCGCTGATCACGACCAGCGCTGCGCCGTTGAGCCATGCGGCGAGCACTTCCCACCGGCGCGGGCCGAAGGTGTGGCCCGGAAGCGCGGGGCGCCTGCTCAGCCATCCCGCGAAGAGCGCGAGCCCGAGCGCCGCCACGTCGGTGACCATGTGCCCGGCGTCGGCAATGAGCGCCAGGGAATTCGTAATGACACCCCCGATCACTTCGGCGACGGCGATGACGAACGTGAGAATGAGCGCGCGAACGAGCGGCGACCGGGACGCGCGCACGCCCGACTGGTAATGCAGATCGGCGTGCATCTGCCCCGCGCCGCCATGTGCGTGATCGTGCCCATGGTCGCCGTGGTCATGACCGTCGCCATGCCTGTGGCCATGCCCGTGCCCCGACCCGTGACGGTGGATGTGCACCATTACGAGCGCCTCACGAGCGTCTCACGAGCGGCGCTGGCGGTGATGGCCGTGGGCCGCGTACCTTCGCCGGATGGGGAAACTGGTCACGATCATCTCGCTGCTGGCGCTCAACGCATTTTTCGTTGCCGCCGAGTTTGCGCTCGTGCGGTCGCGTCGGACGCGGCTCGAGTCGATGGTCGAGGGCGGTGATCCCCTGGCCAGGCTCGCACTCCGCGCCATGGACAATCTCACCAGAATGCTCGCGGCGAGCCAGTTGGGAATAACACTGGCCTCGCTCGGCCTCGGATGGGTCGCGGAGGGGGTCCTCGGTTCGGCGGTCACGGGCTGGCTGAGCGCGCTCCCCATCGGGCTCGAAGCTGCGACGCGCGTCACACTCGCGGGTGGTATTGCGCTTGCGGTAGCAACGTATCTGCACGTCGTGCTCGGCGAGCTGTATCCGCGCGCCGTCGGGCTGAATCACCCGGAGCAGGTGGCGAAGTGGCTGGCGATACCGCTCCTCGGGTTCGCGTGGATCGCGCGCCCGGTGATCTTCGTGTTCTACTCGAGCGCCCGCGGACTCCTCAAGGCGACGGGCCAGAAACCGGACGTGAGCGAAGGCGCGGTGCATTCCGCGGACGAGATCCGCATGCTCGTCGAGCAGAGCCAGGAACAGGGCACGATCGAGCCGGAGAACGCGGAAATGCTGGACGCCGTGTTCGAGTTCACCGAAAAGAAGGCGCGCGACGTCATGACCCCCCGCACCCGAATGATCGGCATTCCCGTCGCGGCCACGCTCGAGGAAGCGCTCGCGGCGGTCGAGGACACGAAGTTCTCGCGGTATCCCGTCTACCAGGATACGCTCGATGACGTGATCGGCATGGTGCTCGTGAAAGACCTCCTCCCGATGGCCCGCCGACGCGACGCGCAGTTCGATCTTCGGCAGGTGATGCGCACCGTGCACTTCGTGCCCGGGTCGCGCGAGGTCGAGGAAGTGCTCGCCGATTTCAAACGCCGCAAGACACACCTTGCGATCGTCCTCGACGAGTTCGGCGGAACCGCCGGCCTGGTGACCATGGAAGATCTGCTCGAGGAATTGGTCGGCGAGATTCTCGATGAGCACGACGAAGCGCAGGCGGCCGCGCGGAACGTCGCGAATGAAACGATCATCGCCGGCGAAACACCCATTGGCGACGTGAACGAACGGCTCGGGCTCGAAGTGCCCGACGACGAATACACGACGATCGGTGGTTACGTGTTCGGGATGCTCGGACGGCTTCCCGCGCTGGGGGATCGCGTCGCAGGCGGCGGCGCGCAATTCGCTGTGCGGAAGATGGACGGCCGTCGCATTGCCGAGGTCGCGGTCAAGAAAGACGCGCACCCCCTGCCGCCCGAACCGGCGAAGAACAGCTGAACTACCGTTGTGCGGCGATCCTTGCAGCCAGCAGCATGGCTTGAATCATCGAGGAAGGATCGGCTTTTCCCTGCCCCGCAATATCCAGCGCCGTACCGTGATCGGGTGACGTGCGCGGGAACGGCAAACCGAGCGTCACGTTCACGGCGTCGCCGAACGACGCAACCTTGATCGCGGTCATTCCCACGTCGTGGTACGGCGCGATGACGGCGTCGAATTCGCCGCGCATCGCACGCACGAACACCGTGTCCGCAGGGAACGGACCATCCATCTCCGCTGCGCGAGCGGCCGGCCGCAGCACGCGATCGTCCTCGTCGCCGAAGCGGCCGCCGTCGCCGGCGTGCGGATTGAGCGCGCAGAGCGCGAGGCGCGGCGTCGCGAGACCGAACCAATCGGCGAGGCCCTCTTTCGTAATGCGCGCGGTCTCGACGATGGCGTCGTACGTCAGTGCGGTCGGCACCGACTTGAGCGCGATGTGCGTCGTCGCAAGGACCACACGCAAGCGCTCCGAGGCGAGCATCATCACGGTGCGCCGTCCCGTGAGCCGCGCGAGCATCTCCGTGTGGCCGGGGTCCGCGTAGCCCGCGTCCGCGAGCGCGCGCTTGTCGATCGGCGCGGTCACAATGCCCTGCACTTCACCCGACAGCGCGAGCGCCGTCGCGCGCTCGATGGCGAGTCCGGCCAGCTTGCCGGCATCCGCGGCGGAACGCCCTCGCTCCCAGCCCCCGACGGCGACGGCGGGCGCGATTCCGCCGCCCTCCGGACCAATGATGATCCATTCGGCCACGCTGTGCACACGCGCGTCGTCGAGCGCGCGTCCCACGACCTCTGGTCCTATCCCGCGCGGATCGCCGAGGGTGACGGCGAGGCGCGGGCGCGTCACTGGGACGCGCGTCCCGTGGGTGGGGCGTCCAGGTGGATGGCCACGTACGTCTGCTTGCGCAGGTTGTCCAGGAGACGGCGCCACGAGCCCGCCTGCCTGAGATCGCTGCGGATACGCTCACGCGCTTCAGCGAGCGTCCACTCACCGCTGTCGTTGCGGTTCAGCAGCTGCAACACGCCGGCCTTGTTCAGGCTGCCGTCGAGCATCGAGACCTCGAAGACCTTGCTGAACTGGCCCGGCTTGAGGTCAGTGAGCGCGCGAATGTATTCGGGCGGGAGCGAATCGATCTGCTTGCTCTCGACCTTGCGGCGATGCACCTGGCCGTCGTGGTACTTGTCGGCGATGGAATCGAAACTCGCGCCCGCCTTCATCGTGTCCACGAGCCGCTCGAGCGTCGTCAGGGCGCGCGCGAGGTCGTGGGCGTCCTTCCGCGGCATGATCAGGATGTGGCGTGCGCGCACTTCCCCGGGACGAAGCCGGTCGACGCGAATGATGTGGTAGCCGAATTCCGTCTTCACGACCGGCGAGAGCTGGCCAATGGGAAGGCGGAACATCATCTCGTCGAATTCCTTGACCGTGACGCCGCGGCGCAACCAGCCCAGGTCCCCGCCCTGCACGGCACTCGACGTGTCATCGGAAAACTTCTTCGCGAGCGAATCGAAACTCGCGCCGCCCTTGAGCAAGGTGAGGAGCGAGTCGGCGAGATGCTTCGCGCGCGCGTCCGACGAATC
>Ga0134121_10001674_pt1 | contig 20500 bp, 24 predicted proteins | sample KB301_FD_96463 | JGI IMG/M metagenome (GOLD analysis project Ga0134121, IMG submission 96463) | Terrestrial soil microbial communities without Nitrogen fertilizer from Kellogg Biological Station, Michigan, USA - KB3-0-1 | ecosystem: Environmental > Terrestrial > Soil > Unclassified ... | reverse complement strand
CAGCGCGTGATCGCGCAGGTCGAGCCGCACGATTCCGCGGAGCGCTACGCCGGCCTCGGCGTGGAATGCATCCAGGGCGAAGCCAGGATCGTTTCGCCGTGGACTGTGGAGATCACCGGCGCCGACGGCAGGAAACAGGCGCTGACGACCCGTTCAACCGTGATCGCGGCCGGCGCGCGGCCCTTCGTGCCGCCCATCCCCGGCATCGAAGGCATGAACTGCCTTACCTCCGACAATATCTGGGAATTGCGCAAGCTGCCGGCGCGCCTGGTGGTGCTGGGCGGCGGGCCGATCGGCTGCGAGCTTGCCCAGGCCTTCGCGCGCCTTGGCTCAAAGGTCATCCAGGTCGAAATGCTGCCGCGCATCCTGATCCGCGAGGATCCGGAAATCTCCGACATGGTGATGCAGAGATTCACGGCAGAGGGCGTGGAGGTGCGCGTCAATCACAAGGCGAAGGAGTTTCGCCTCGAGGGCGGCCGCAAGCTCCTGGTCTGCGAACACCAGGGGCGGGACGTGCGCATCGAGTTCGACCAGGTCCTGTGCGCCGTGGGCCGCATCGCGAACACCGAGGGATACGGGCTCGAGGAACTCGGCATCGCGACCACCAAGGCGCGCACCGTGGAAACCAACGAGTACCTGCAGACGCTCTATCCGAATATCTACGCCTGCGGCGATGTCGCGGGCCCATTCCAGTTCACGCACACGGCGGCGCACCAGGCCTGGTACGCCGCGGTGAATGCGCTGTTCGGATCGTTCAGGACCTTCCGCGCCGACTATTCGGTGATTCCGTGGGCGACGTTCACCGATCCGGAAGTGGCGCGCGTCGGCCTGAACGAGACCGAGGCGAAGGAGAAGGGCATCGCGTACGAGGCCTCGGTCTACCGCATCGACGACCTGGACCGCGCGATCGCCGACGAAACGGCGCATGGCATCGTCAAGGTGCTGACGGTGCCCGGCAAGGACCGGATCCTGGGCGTGACGATCGCGGGCGAGCATGCTGGAGACCTGATCGCGGAATTTGTCGCCGCGATGCGCCACGGCTTCGGCATGAACAAGATCCTCGGCACGATCCATATTTACCCGACGCTCGTGGAAGCCAACAAGTACGCGGCCGGCGTATGGAAGAAGGCGCATGCGCCGCAAGCGTTGCTGCGCCTGGTCGAGCGGCTTCACGCATGGCGGCGGGGATGAGGCTGTCGATCGTCATCCCGTCGCTCAACGAGGCCACCGTGATCGGCGCGGCGCTGTCCTCGCTTTCGGCCATCCGCGCGCGCGGCCACGAGGTGATCGTGGCCGACGGCGGCAGCGAGGATGGCACGCGCGAACTGGCTGCGCCGCTCGCCGACCGCGTGGTCGTCGCGCCGCGCGGCCGTGCGTCGCAGATGAACGCCGGTGCCGCCGCGGCGAACGGTGATGCGCTGCTGTTCCTGCATGCCGACACGCGCCTGCCCGAAAACGCCGATGACGCGATCGCCGACGCATTGACGAAAAGCAGCTGGGGGAGATTCGACGTCGCCATCGAGGGTCGCTCGCCGCTGCTGCCGGCGATCGCATTTTTCATGAACCTGCGCTCTCGCCTCACCGGGATCGCGACCGGCGACCAGGCGATTTTCGTGCGCCGCGCCGCGTTCGGCGGCTTTCCGGAGATCGCGCTCATGGAGGATGTCGCGTTCAGCAAGGCCATGAAGCGGCGCTCGCCGCCCACCTGCCTGCGCGAGAGGGCGGTAACCTCGGGGCGCCGCTGGGACGAGCAGGGCGTGTGGCGCACCATGTTCCTCATGTGGCGGCTGCGACTCGCGTATTTTTTCGGTGCGGGCCCGGACGAACTTGCGCGGCGCTACGCCAACAAGGCCTGAACCCGCGCTGATTGTTTTCGCGCGCGCCCCTTCGCCTGGCCGGGTAAAGACGCGCCTCGCGCCGCGGCTCGGGACAAAGGGCGCCGCGCGGCTGCATGCGCTTATGGTGGAGAAGACGCTGCGCACGGCGCTGGCCGCGGGATTCAGGGATGTTGATCTGTATTGCGCTCCCGGAACCGAAAGCGAATTCTTCAGGAAAATGAAAAGGCGCTTCGGCGTTCGCCTCGTGACCCAGGGCAGAGGCAATCTCGGGGATCGCATGTACCGCGCACTGCGCCGCCATTCCTGCGCGATATTGATCGGCAGCGACTGCCCGGCGCTCAGGCCCTCCGACCTGCGCGCCGCTGCGCGTGCGCTGCGCGGGGGCGCCGATGCCGTGCTCGCACCGGCGGAAGACGGCGGCTATGTGCTGATCGGGCTGCGCCGGGTATCGCGGCGCCTCTTCGACGGCATCCCCTGGGGCGGAGCGCAGGTGCTGGCCCGGACCCGCCGCCGGCTGACGGCACTGCATTGGCGCTGGCAGGAACTGCGCACCCTGTGGGATGTGGATCGGCCCGAAGACGTGGCGCGGCTGCGCAGATCGCGGCTTCTTCCGGTGCCTAGATCGCGCCCGATTTCCGCATCAGGTCCGCGACGCGCTCGGCCATCAGGCGGTAGCCGCGCGCGTTCGGGTGGACCGGGTCGGACTTCAGCTCGCCGTTCCTGAGAATCCTGGTCAGTACGTCGCCTTCGTAGGGGATGTCGAATTGTCTTGCGATCTGGGCGTAGAAATCGGGTGGCGTCAGGGTAAGCCCGGCTTCGGGCGTGCCGATCAGCAGCACGTCGATGCCGCGGTCCTTGGCCACGCGGATCATCGCGCGCAGGTTCTCGGCGGTCTTCTCCCTTGACATGCGGCGCAGGAAATCATTGCCTCCGTGGCACAGCAGCAGCAGGCGTGGAAGGTGCTCGTCCAGCATCGCGGGCAGCCGTGAGAGTCCGGCTTCGCTCACCTCGCCCGGCACCCCTTCGCGCACCACGCGCCGGCCGCTGAGGCTCGCAAGCTGCGCGGGGAAGCTTTCGTCCTCGTTCGCGCCGGTGCCGTACGTGAGGCTGTCGCCGAAGGCGAGGATCACGGCGCCGGGCGCGAGTAGCGGCAGTTTCGGGTGCTGACCGCAGCCTGACGCAAGCAGCGTGAAAGCTGCGAGCAGCGCCCCTATTCGGGGCACCAGGGTCCGGCCGGGCAGGCGCAACATCGCGGACCCCATGCTACACTCGCCCGCGAGGAGAAATTCCGGCGGAGCGGCGCAACGCCGCGGCAATTTCTGGATTCGGAGGAGACGGATGAAGATCAAGAGCCAGCAGGACTGGTGGGCGGGATGGATGTTCGTAGCCTTCGGGGTGTTCTTCATCCTGTTTGCGCTCGGCACGCCCGAATTCATTGACCGGATCGTGGGCACCAAGCTGATCGGCGGCTATCAGATGGGCAGCTCGGTGCGCATGGGCCCGGCGTATTTTCCGGTCGTGCTGGGCGGCATGCTCGCGGCGCTCGGCCTGATCGTGCTGCTGGATTCCATCGTCGAGGAAGGACCAGAGGTGGCGACATTCCATTTCCGGCCGCTCATATTCATCGCCATCTCGAGCCTCGCCTTCGCCTACCTGCTCAAGCCGCTCGGCCTGGTGCTTGCTTCGATCGTCCTGATCTTCATCAGCGCCTACGGCGGTCATGAATTCAAATGGAAAGAGGTCGCGATCATGTCGGTGGTGCTCGCGGTCTTCTCGGTGCTGGTGTTCGTGAAGGGGCTGGCGCTGCCCTTCCCGGTCTGCCCGGATTTCATCGAAGTCTGTCCGATCCGCTAGGGGGCGCCATGGAAGGCATTTTCGGCAATCTGGCGATCGGCTTCATCGAAGTCTTCAAGCTGCAGCCCGTCACCATGTGGGGCATGACGCTGCAGCACGTGCCCTTCAATATCCTCATGTGCCTGATCGGTTGCCTGCTCGGCACCCTGATCGGCGTGCTGCCCGGCATCGGGCCGGTGGCGACCATCGCGATGCTGCTGCCGGTCACCTTCAACCTGTCGCCGATCGCGGCGCTGATCATGCTGGCGGGGATCTACTACGGCGCCCAGTATGGCGGCTCGACCACCGCGATCCTGGTCAATATCCCGGGGGAATCCTCCTCGGTGGTGACCTGCCTGGACGGCTACCAGATGGCGCGGCAGGGCCGCGCGGGACCGGCGCTCGCCACGGCGGCGATCGGTTCCTTCTTCGCCGGCTGCGTTTCGACCCTGGTGGTGGCGATGTTCGCCCCGCCGCTCGCCGAGGTGGCGCTGAAATTCGGTCCCGCGGAATATTTCTCGCTGATGGTGCTGGGACTGGTCGCCGCGGTGGTGCTGGCGCACGGCTCGATCATCAAGGCGATCGCGATGGTGATCCTCGGGCTGCTGCTGGGCCTGGTTGGCACCGATGTGAATTCGGGCGTGCTGCGCTTCGCCTTCGGCATCTCGGAGCTCGCCGACGGCATCGGCTTCGTCACGGTCGCGATGGGCATGTTCGGCATCTGCGAAATCATCGCCAACCTCGAGCAGAAGGAGCATCGCGAAATCTTCACCAGCAGCGTGGGCAAGCTGATGCCGAGCAAGGAAGACTGGAAGCGCATGTGGAAGCCGATCCTGCGCGGCACCTTCCTGGGTTCGGCGCTCGGCATCCTGCCCGGCGGCGGCGCGCTGCTCGCGTCCTTCGGCGCCTACACGCTGGAGAAGAAGGTATCGAAGTATTCACACGAATTCGGCAAAGGCGCGATCGAGGGCGTGGCCGCGCCCGAGTCGGCCAACAACGCGGGCGCGCAGACCTCCTTCATCCCGCTGCTCACGCTCGGCATTCCCTCCAACGCGGTGATGGCGCTGATGATCGGCGCCATGATGATCCAGGGCATCGCGCCCGGGCCGCAGGTGATGACCGAAAGGCCGCAGCTGTTCTGGGGAATGATCGCCTCGATGTGGGTCGGCAACCTGATGCTGGTGATCCTCAACCTGCCGATGATCGGCATGTGGATCAAGCTGCTGACGGTGCCCTACCGCTACCTGTATCCGTCGATCCTGCTGTTCATGGCGATCGGCGTGTTCAGCATCTCCAACCAGCCCTTCGATTGCTTCCTCATGGCCTGCTTCGGCCTGCTCGGCTACGTCTGCGTCAAGCTCGGCTGCGAGCCGGCGCCGATGATCCTCGGCTTCATCCTCGGGCCGTTGATGGAGGAAAACCTGCGGCGCGCCATGCTTCTGTCACGCGGCGACCCGTGGGTGTTCATCAGCCCCTCGAAGCCGATCAGCATGGGCTTCCTCATCGCCGCGGTGGCGCTGCTGGCGATCATCGCCGCGCCCGCGCTGCGCAAGAAGCGCGAAGAAGTCTTCGTCGAAGAGACTTAGAGTAAGACCCGGCGCCTTGCTTCGCCTGCTGCTCCTGGCCGCGCTCGCGGCCGGGCCGACCTTGGCTACAGCGCAGGTCTGGCCTTCCAAGCCCCTGCGGCTTGTCGCACCCTACGCGGCGGGCGGCCCGATCGACATCTCGGCGCGCCTCCTGGCCGCCAAGCTGCAGGATTCGCTGGGCCAGCCCGTGGTGGTGGAGAACCGGCCCGGGGCCGGAGGCAACATCGGCGTCGACCTGATCGCGAAAGGCCCGGCCGACGGCTACAGCCTCGTGATGAGCGCCATTGCCACGCTGGCCATCAATCCCTCGCTCTATCCAAGCCTGCCGTACGATCCATTGAAGGACCTGAGGCACGTCACGCTGCTGGTACAGGTCCCCAACGTCCTCATCGTCACGAACGACCTGCCGGCGAAGAACGTGAAAGAACTGATCGCGCTGGCAAAGCAGCGCCCGGGCAAGCTGGACTTCGGTTCGGGCTCCAACGGCTCCACCGGGCACCTTGCGGGCGAGATGTTCAAGATGATGACCGGCACCTACATGGTGCACATTCCGTACAAGGGCTCGGCGCCCGCGCTGGCCGACATGATGGCTGGCCGCATCCACCTGATGTTCGACAACCTCGCGAGCGCGCTGCCGAGCATCCGGTCGGAGAAGGTACGGGCGCTGGCGACCACGACCCTGAAGCGTTCGAGCTTCCTGCCCGAGTTGCCGACGCTGGATGAGGCGGGATTGAAGGGGTTCGACATGACCACCTGGTGGGGCGTGTCGGTCGCGGCGAAGACGCCGCAGCCGGTGGTGGATCGGCTCTCGGCGGAGATCCTGAAGGCGATGGATGCGCCGGATTTCAAGGATCGCCTGCGCAACATGGGGTCCGAAGCGCCGGCCATCCGCACGCCCGATCAATTTGCTTCTTTTGTCGCTTCCGAACTAAAGACCTATACCGAGCTGGTGAAGCGCTCCGGCGCGAAGGCCGATTAGGTCACGGCAATCGTCTGTATCTCGACGAGGTACTGCTCGCCCACCAGCCGGTCGATGATGAGCAGCGTGTTCGGCGGGTACTTGCCGTCCGGAAACATCCGCGGGAATTCGCGCAGGCGCCAGGCCATGAACTTCGGGATGTCCTGCGCGTCGACGAGGTAGGTGGTGAACTGCACGACGCTGGCCCAGCCCGCGCCCGCGGCGCGCAACGCGGTTTCGATCTGCCGGAACACGCCGCTGCATTGCGCGTCGAAATCCCCGCCCGGCGCGAGCATGCCGGCGATGTACAGCGTTTCGTGCCCGCCGCGCACCCGCGTCATGTGCGAGTACTGGCCGAGCGGTTTGCCCAGCGCTTCGACGTTCTGGATCCTGATTTCCGGCGACGCGAGCTGCATGGGTGAAGTGGCGCGGCCACCGCCGGCCAGCTGCTCCTCGACGGTGGCGATCAGCGTCTTTCGCTCGATCGGCTTGACGACGTAGCCGTTGGCGCCCATCGACTGGCACACGATCCGGGTGTCCGAATCCCCCATCACCGAGACGATGATCACGGGCGTGGTGCGGTTCGGCGACGAGGCGCGGATCCGCTTGAGGACCTCGATGCCGCCGATGCCGGGCATCAGCAGGTCGAGCAGGATCAGCTCGTAGGCGCCGCTGCGCACCAGCTGCAGGGCGGAATCGCAGCCGTCAGCGAGCGTGATCTCGACGTTGGGGACGGATTCGATCAGCCGGCCGAGCAGCAGCCGCATCGACTCTTCGTCGTCGACGATCAGCACGCGGCGGCGCACGGCGCCTGCCAAGGTGGGCTCGCGTCTTGCATTGCGCTCAGGCATCGTCTTTCCCCCTGGATTTCGGCTTGCTTCGGCCGGCCAGCTGCGCCTTTACCGTGGCTACCAGCGTGCTGCGGTCCACCGGTTTTACCAGATAACCGGTGGCGCCAGATTTCATGCAGCGATCCTGCGTCGCCTGGTCCGCGAGCACCGACACGATCACCAGCGGCGTGGCGACATTGGGCGAGGCGCGGCGCAGCCTGGTGAGGACCTCGTGGCCGCCCATTCCGGGCATCAGGAGATCGAGCAGGATCGCGTCGTAGGCGTAATTGCCCGCCAGGTGCAGCGCCTGTTCGCAGGTTCCCGCCAGGGTGACCTCGGCGCGCAACGCGTTGGTCAGGATGCGGGCGAGGAACAGGCGCATCGATTCCTCGTCGTCGATGATCAGCACGCGGTGGCGCATTGCCTTGTCGGCGGCCTCGCGCGCGGTGCTCATGGACCGAAACTCATCGCGCCAGCCTTGCGGCCAGGTCAACGAAATCCTTCGCGTTGTAGTCGAACGAAGGCTCCGGCGTCACGTCCACCTTGACCTTGGGGCCCTTCTCGCGCGGACGGCGCACGAACGCGGTGGCGAGGCCGCAGGCCTGCGCCGCGCGCAGGTCGTCTTTGTGCGCCGCCACCATCATCACTTCCGAGGGCTCAAGGCCAAGCATGGCCGCGGCGCCGAGGTAAGCCTCCGGGTCGGGCTTGTAGTGGTGGAACAATTCCGCGGACAACACCGTGTCCCAGGGCAGGCGGCCGTGCTTGGCCATGTTGACGAGCAGCGCGACGTTGCCGTTCGAGAGCGTGGCGATGATGTGGCGGCGCTTGAGCAGGGCCAGGCCGCGGCGCGCGTCGGTCCAGGGATCGAGCCGGTGCCAGACGCGGTTCAGGTGATCGATCTCCTCTTCCGTGAGGCTGTCGATGCCGAAGCGGGCCAGCAGCTCATCCAGGATCATGCGGTGCAGCTGGTCGATGTTCATCCAGGGCAGCTCGCCCGAGCGCACGCGCGCCATCGCCGGCCGGTAGCCGGCGCGCCAGGCGTCGGTGAACGCATCCCAGTCGACGGCGAGCCTTTTCGCGCGGCCGAGAGCGCGGCATTCGCGCAATATCGAACCGCGCCAGTCGACCACGGTGCCGAACACGTCGAAGATCAGGGCTCGAATGACGCGCGCTCGGGCAGGCATGGGCAGATTCTAACGCCCGGCGGCGCGAAGTTACTGCAACTGAATGGTGCCGGACACCGTGACAAGGATGCGTGTGCTGCCAGGCTCCACGGCCGGCGCCGCGGGCGACATTTCGGCCATGCGCGCCATCGCCATCATGGGGCGCGGCGGCGAACCGCCGGCGGCGGAGAGCTGCAGGTCGCGCATCCGGTAGCCCTTCGCTTTCATGGCGTCGCGAACCACGCGGGCGCGCTCGTCGAAGGACGCCAGCGCCTCGGGGATCAGCGCGTTCTCGGCCCTGCGCCGCGCCTCGTTCGACACCGAAAGGTTGAGTCCCGTGACCACCAGGCTCGCCTGCAATTTGCCGATGAGCTCCGTAGCGGCAGAAAAGTCTGCCGATTCGAGCCGCAGTTCCTGGCGCACGCGCCAGCGCACGACGCGATTCTTGTCGTAGACCGGAAAGGTCTGGTATCCGCCTGACTGCGCCTTCACCGACTTGTAGGCATGCGCCGTCGCGAGCGCGCGCTGCATCGTGCGGTTGACGCCATCGGCGAGTTGCGCCGGCTCGGCGCCTTCAGCCTCCGCCGCCAGCGTCGCGCTGAGCAGGTCGTTCGGCACCTCGCGCTCCGCCTGGGCGCTCAGGGTCACGAGATTGAACAGCGTTTCGGGCGTCTGCGCTGCGGCGAGCAGCGGCGCGCACAGCAGGACAAGCAGCAGTCTCGGCATCACCAGTATTTTACGCAGGGCCCGGTGAAGAGCACCGGCCCGGTCGGTGCGCCGGTGGGCGAGCCGCCCTTGGGCTCTAGGCTGACCGCGAGCGCGGGAATCTCGCCCAGCGACTGGTCGGCGATCGCGGCCAGCTGGAGCACGTGCTTTTGCCCCTCCGCGACCAGGCCGAGCGATTTCGGCGCGCCGGATTTCGGCAATGCCCAGAGCTCCAGGCTTTTCTCGGGCACGTGAATCGCCGGATCGAGCGTCGTCAGCCAGAGCTTGTCGGACTTCTGGCCCGCCCAGGCGACCAGCACGGCTTTTTGCGTCTTGGGTTCCGACAGCACCGCGAGATAGGAGGCCGGGACCTCCTCCGAGGGCACGCGCAGCACCACAGGGGAGGGCGCCGCCTCCTGCGGTCGCTGCGAGACGAGGATGGTCGCCACGAGCAGCGCCGCCGCCATGCCGCTCGCGGCGAAGCCCAGGTTGCGCCAGAAGGCGAGGCTTTCCCACAAGCCGCGCGCCGGCGCCTGCGGCCCGATCTGCTGCTGGATCGCGCGCCACAGGCGTGCGGGAGGCTGCGCCGGCGCCACTGCGCCGGCCATCGGCGCAAGCCTGGATTCCCAGCGCGCCACCGCCATCGCGAGCGCCGCGTCTTCCTGCATCCAGCGTTGCAGCCGGCGGCGCGCCGCGCCGCGCAGCGTCCCGAGGGCGTATTCGGCCGCCAGCCTCTCCTGCAGCTCGGTCTTCCCCTTGATTTTCACGCCGCGTCCTCCAGGCAGGACTTGAGCCTGAGCAGGCCCCGCCGGACCCAGGTCTTCACCGTGCCCAGCGGTTCGCGCAGATGGCTCGCCATTTCTGCGTGCGACAGGCCGTCATAGAAGGCGAGCATGATTGCCTGGCGCTGCTTCGCATCCAGCCCCTGCAGACAGCGCGCGATGCCCGCGGCCTCTCCCGAGCGCTCGAGCCGGGCGAGCGGGCCCTCCTCCGCGGTCGGTGTCGCCTCGGCGATCTCGCCGTCCACGTCCGAGACTTCGAATTTCGGCCGCCGCAGCCAGTCAAGGCAGCGGTTGCGGACGATGCTGGTCATCCAGGTCATGGGCGCGGCGAGCCCCGCGCGGTAGTCCGGCGCGTGGTTCCAGATCCTCAGGTAGCACTCTTGCAGCACGTCTTCGGCCCAGTCCTCTCGCCTGACTATACGCAGCGCGACGCCGAACAGTTGCGGCGAAGTCAGCTCATAGAGTTCAGCCAGGGAGCGCTGGTCGCGGCGCGCGCAGGCGGTGAGCAGCGCTGCGAGGCGCGCGGAGAGGTCGGCGGCGGCCATTTCAGGCCAATTTCTTGCGCTTCTTGCGCTGGTGACGCCAGAGCACGTCGCCGCGCTTGCCGGCGCGATTCAGCGTACGCCCCAGCACGAACAGCAGGTCCGAGAGCCGGTTCAGGTATTGGCGCGCGCGCTCGCCGACCGGCTCGGCACGGCCCAGGGCGACGAGGCTGCGCTCGGCGCGCCGGCAGACGGTGCGCGAGAGGTGGGCCAGGGCGGCGGCGCGAGTGCCCCCCGGCAGGATGAATTCCTTGAGCGCTGGCAAGCGCCTGTTATACGTCTCGAGCAGCCCGTCCAGATGCACCACCTGTGCCTCCGTGATCATCGCGTGGCCCGGGATGCAGACCTCGCCGCCAAGGTCGAACAGGTCATGCTGGATCTGCAGCAGCGCCGAACGCAGCATTGCCGGCATCGGCTCGGCCAGCAGCACGCCGATGCTCGAATTCAATTCATCGATGTCGCCCAGCGCCTGGATGCGGGCCGAATCCTTGGCCACCCGCGTGCCGTCGCCCAGGCCGGTTTCGCCCTTGTCGCCGGTGCGCGTCGCGATTTTCGATAGCCGATTGCCCATGAGAAGCGGAGAATTATAGGCTTCACCGAAGGAGGATCCATGGCAAGCATTCGCAAGGCCGACTACTACACCGTGAAAGTTTCGCAGCGCCCGGGCGCCGGCGCCGAACTGCTTGCCGCGATGAAGGCGGCGGGCGTCAACCTGCTCGCCTTCACCGGATTTCCGTCGGGCGGCGGCGCGCAGGTGGACTTCATGCCGGACAACAGCGTCAAGTTCCGCCGCGCCGCGAAGAAGGCGAACCTGCGCGTCTCGAAGCGCAAGACGGTGTTCCTCGCGCGCGGCAGCGATCGTGTCGGCGCTCTAACCGGCGTTCTCGGCAAGCTCGCGGCGAAGAAGATCAATCTCGTCGCGCTGAGCGCGGTTACGGCCGGCAACGGCCGCTACGGCATGATCTTCTGGGTCAAGCCGAAGGACATCGGCCGCGCTTCGCGCGTGTTGCGCGCGAGCTAGCGCGGGTCAGCTCGCCAGCAGGAGGGCGAGCGCGATGATGCCCGGGATCGCCTGCACGAAGAGGATCTTGCGGTTCACCGTTGCGCCGCCGAACAGGCCGGCGACGATGACGCAGGCGAGGAAGAACACCTTGACGTGGATCCCCGCGTCACCCAGGTAAAGCCCCCAGGCTAGGCCCGCGACGAGAAATCCGTTGTACAGGCCCTGGTTCGCCGCTAGCCCCTTCGATGCCGCCGCGAATTCCGGCGTCAGCTTGAACGTGCGCATGCCGTAGGGCTTGTCCCAGAGGAACATCTCGAGCACGAGGAAATACGCGTGCAGCAGGGCGACGAGCGCGATCACGATATTTGCGGCGGTGGTCATCGTAATTCCTCCACTTTCAGTATTGCACGCCATGCGGTGTGCTTGCGAGCGAAGGGCAGTGCGGCGTGCGCCGGGCTGGTCGAGGGCAGGCGAGCGTAATGCAGCGGCCGCTCGATCGCCGGGAGCACATGGCGCTTGTAACTCGTTTCAGCCTTTGCGCCGTTAAAGAATACATGCGTGATGCCCGGATGTCGCCGGAAGAAAGCGTTGAAGTCGTTCGCGGCTTCCTCGGCGATGCTCGAATCCAGGCTCCCCGGCCGGACGCAGGAATGCAATACGTCCCAGACCGCGATGCGCGACGCACGCAGGGCGCGAACCCGCGCCCCATAGGGCGATGCGGGAGCGATTCCAAGCAGGCTGCAGACGATCCGCCAGAAGGCATTCTGCCGGTGCGCGTAGTACTGGCCCGCCGCCAGCGACGCGCGTCCCGGCATGCTGCCGAGGATCAGGATTCTCGCGTTGCGGGCGGCGATGGGAGGGAAGCTGCGGACGCGGGCCTTGCGCACGCCGCTCAATTCTTCGACTTGACTTCGCTTTCGAGTGTGCCTTTGGCGAGCGTGGTGACGATGCGCTCGCCGACGCTCGCCTTCGAGGCATCCCGCAGCAGGGCGCCGCCCGCGCTGCGGGTAATGGAATACCCGCGGCCAAGGACTGCCGTCGGGTCAAGACTGGCGATCGTCTTGTGAGCGACGTTGACCTGGGCCGTGAATTGCTCGAACAGACGCGCGGTGGCGGACGAGAGTCGTTTGCCCAGGTGAACCAGGTTCTGGCGAAGCGCGCGCAGGCGCTCGGCCGGATGCACCAGGCGGCGGGCGAGGGCGTCCACGGCCTGCATCGCGTACTCGAGGCGCCGCGCGGTCTGCCTCGAAAGGCGCAGCGCCGTTTCCGCGATGCGGCCGCGCAGGGCTTCGAGCGACGGGCTCACCAGTTCAGCCGCCGCCGTCGGCGTCGGCGCGCGCTCGTCGGCTGCGAAGTCGGCGATCGTGAAGTCCGTTTCGTGGCCGACGCCGGCGACGACCGGGATGGCGCAGGCGCGAATCGCGCGGGCCAGGGCTTCCTCGTTGAATTGCCAGAGGTCCTCGATGGAACCGCCGCCGCGCACCAGCAGCAGGACATCGCACTCGGCGCGCCGGCTGGCGGCGGCCAGCGCCTGCGCGAGTTTCGCGGCCGCGCCTTCACCCTGCACCGGTGCGGGATACACGATCACCGGAATGGATGGATTGCGGCGGCGCAACGTCGTCAGGACGTCGCGCAGCGCAGCGGCGGCGAGCGAAGTGATGACGCCAATCTGCGCCGGGTGGTCCGGTATCGGGCGTTTCAGATGCGCATCGAAGAGTCCCTCGCGCCCGAGCTTTTCCTTGAGCTTCAGGAAGCGCTCGTAGAGCGGCCCGAGGCCGGCGCGGCGCATTCCTTCGACGTTCAGCTGGAAGCGGCCGCGCGGCTCGTACAGGGTCACCAGCGCCCGTACCTCCACGCGCAGGCCGTCGGCGGGTTCCCAGTCCAGTGCGGCGGCGCGGCTCCTGAACATCACGCAGTCGACCTGCGCTGTTTCGTCCTTGATCGTGAAATAGAGGTGCCCGGAAGCGGCCGGCCGCAGGTTCGAGATCTCGCCCGCGATCCATTGCAGGGGGAAGCGGCGCTCGAGCATGTCCCGGGCGCTGCGCAACAACTGTGAAACGCTCAGGACAGCGGGTTCGCCTGGGGAAAAGTCAAGCTGCATGACGGCGCCGAGACTACACTAATCCACACAGTCGGCATCCCGCCTTGCACTCAAGTAAGGAATCCTCGTGGAGGCCGATTCTTATACATAACACGCTGTTTCAAATGCATAAACGGCTGATGAAAAATTAATCGCAACCGTGTTCCGCTGCATCTCTAGGATGAAGCATTCCGTTGTTCAGGGATAATCCACAAACTTATCCACATGTTTTGTGGATATCGGGCGCGAGGCGGCCGATGCCGCAACACGGAAGCGGCTGACGTAGTTGCCGCTCACATGCGGTTTGGCTAAAGTGCGCGCACGCAAATGCTTTTACGTTTCAAAGGATAACGCCTTGTTTGCCATCATCCAGGCCGCAGGCTGGCCAATCTGGCCGTTGCTGCTGGCCTCCATCATCGCGGTGGCCCTGATCATCGAACGCCTGATTTCGCTGCGCGAATCGAAGATCGTTCCGCCGACCCTGCTGTCGGACGTGATCGCGGTGTACGCGCGCCAGGGCGTGAACGCCGACGTGCTTGAAAAGCTCTCCAAGGATTCTCCCTTGGGCGAAGTCCTGGCGGCCGGCCTGAGGAATGAGAAGAGCCCGCGCCACGTGATGAAGGAGGCGATCGAGGAAGCGGGCCGCTCAACGGCGCACAACCTGGAGCGGTTTCTCACGACCCTTGGCACCATCGCCACCGCGGCGCCGCTGATGGGGCTGTTCGGCACCGTGGTGGGCATGATCGAGATTTTCGGCTCGCAGGCGCCCGGCGGCACCAATCCGCAGCAACTCGCCCATGGCATCTCGATCGCGCTCTACAACACTGCCGCCGGCATTGCGATCTCGATCCCCTCGCTCATCTTCTACCGCCATTTCAAGAACAAGGTGGACGGCTTCGTGGTGCTGATGGAACAGGCGGCCTCGAAGCTGATCGACATCGTGCACGGCGAGCGCGAGGGCATCCTGAGCCCCCCGCGCTAGGCCCGGCTCCCGCCATGAACTTCCAGCGCGGCCGCTACAAGGAGGAGCCCGAGATCAACCTCGTGCCCCTGATCGACGTGATGATGGTGATCCTGATCTTCCTCATGATCACCACCACGTACTCGAAATACACCGAGCTGCAGATCAACCTGCCGACGGCGGACGCCGACAAGCAGCTCGAGCGCCCGGGCGAGGTCAGCGTGCTGGTGAACGCCAAGGGCCAGTACGTGATCAACAAGGCGCCCGTGGAGTTCGCGAGCATCGAGCAGCTCTCCGGCGAACTGCGCCGCGCGGGCGCCGGCCTGCGCGAGCCGATCGTCATCATCAGCGCCGATGCCGCCTCCACGCACCAGTCGGTGATCCGGGTAATGGAAGCCGCCCGTGTCGCCGGCCTGACCCAGATCACCTTCACCACGCAGTCCGCCAAGTAGTGCGCCACTGGAGCCACCGCGGCGCCTTCGCCTGGCTGCTGTGGCCGGCGAGCCTGGTGTTTGGGGTGGTGGTTTTTCTTCGGCGCCTTCTCTTCAAACTGCACATTCTCAAAAGCCACAAAGCCGGCATTCCGGTGATCGTGGTCGGCAATCTCACGGCGGGCGGCAGCGGCAAGACGCCGCTGGTGCTCTGGATCGTGGAACTCTTGAGGGAACACCGCTGGAAACCCGGCATCGTGTCGCGCGGCTACGGAGGCTCCGTCCAGCACCCCATCGAAGCGAACATCGCTTCGGATCCGGCCGAGGTCGGCGATGAGCCGATCCTGCTCGCGCGGCGCAGCGGCTGTCCGGTCTGGGTGGCGCCCGACCGTGTCGCGGCCTGCCGAGTGCTGCGCGAAAAGCACCCGGAATGCGATGTGATCGTGACCGACGACGGCCTGCAGCACTACGCGCTCGCGCGCGACATCGAGATCTGCGTGGTGGACGGACGCGGCTTCGGCAACGGTTTCCTCATTCCCGCGGGCCCGCTGCGCGAACCGCCCTCGCGCCTGCGCTCGGTGGACGCGGTGGTGTCGCACGGCGCGAAGGGCGTGTCCGGGCATGACATGAAACTCGAAGGCGACCAGCTGGTCTGCATGGCCAATGCGCACGACGTGCGGCCGGCGAAATCCTTCGCCGGGCAAAAGGTGCATGCGGTGGCCGGCATCGGCGATCCGAAGCGTTTCTTCCTCGACTTGGCGCGCTTCGGCATGAAGCCGGTGCCGCATCCGTTCCCGGATCACCATCCGTTCGTCGCCGGCGACCTTGAGTTCGGCGATGCCGCGCCGCTCGTGATGACCGAAAAGGACGCGGTAAAATGCAAGCGCTTTGCCAAGGCGAACCACTGGGTATTCCCGGTGCGCGCGTCGCTCGATCCCGCGTTTCAACGCTGGCTGCTGGAGAAGCTGAGTGGATCCAAAGCTGCTTGAAATCCTGGTCTGCCCGATCTGCAAGGGGCCGCTGCTGCACCGTCAGCCGGCGGATGAACTGGTATGCAAGGCCGACCGCCTCGGCTTCCCGATCAAGGACGGCATCCCGGTGATGCTCGAGGAAGACGCGCGCAAGCTTCCTCCTGAAGAGGAAGTCACCTGAGTTTCCACGTTGTAATCCCGGCGCGCTACGCGTCGACGCGGTTTCCCGGCAAGCCGCTCGCCGACCTGGGCGGCAAGCCCATGGTGGTGCATGTTTGCGAGCGGGCGCGCGCGAGTGGCGCGCGCAGCGTGGCGGTCGCCACCGACGACGAGCGCATCTTGAAGGCCGTTGAGCAGGCGGGCCATCGTGCGCTGATGACCCGCGCCGCGCATCCCTCGGGCACCGACCGGATCGCGGAGGCGGCAACCGCGCTTGGCCTCGCCGCGGAGGACATCGTGGTAAACGTGCAGGGCGACGAGCCGCTGATCGATCCCGGCCTGATCCGGGATGTCGCCGAGATGCTCGGGCGCAATCGCGAGGCAAGCATGTCGACCGCCTGCCATCCGATCCATGACGATGCGTCGCTCGCGAATCCAAACGTGGTGAAGGTGGTGCTCGACGCTGCCGGCTACGCGCTCTATTTTTCGAGGTCGCGCATCCCGTTTCCGCGGCAGTCGGAGGGCGCCTGGTACCGGCATGCGGGAATCTATGGATACCGGGTCGAATTCCTGCGGAAATTTGCGGCGTTGGAACCCAGCCTGCTCGAGCAGACCGAAGCGCTGGAGCAGCTGAGGGCGTTGTGGCACGGCTACCGCATTGCCGTGGCGGTAAGCACGGCGGAGATCCCGCCGGGCGTCGATACGCCGCAGGACCTCGAGGTGGTGCGTAGAATGCTTGGCTAAGGGGGAACGACAACATGCGTCTGATACTGCTGGGCCCGCCCGGCGCTGGCAAGGGTACGCAGGCGACGTATCTCACCAAGCACTTCGGCATTCCGCAGATCTCCACTGGCGACATGCTGCGCGCGGCGGTCAAGGCGGGCACGCGCCTGGGCGTCGCGGCAAAGAAGGTCATGGACACCGGCGCGCTGGTGTCGGATGAGATCATCATCGGCCTGGTCAAGGAGAGGCTGAAGCTCCCGGACTGCGCCAAGGGCTATCTGTTCGACGGTTTCCCGCGCACCATCCCGCAGGCCGAAGCAATGCGCGACGCCAGGGTCGTCATCGACTATGTGCTGGAGATCGACGTGCCGGCGGAGGAGATCATCGTGCGCATGAGCGGCCGGCGCGCGCACCTCGCCTCGGGGCGCACCTACCACGTGAAATTCAATCCGCCGAAAGTCGAAGGCAAGGACGACGTGACAGGCGAACCGTTGGTGCAGCGCGACGACGATCGCGAGGAGACCGTGAAGAAGCGGCTGGACGTCTACCAGGCGCAGACGCGGCCGCTGGTCGAGTTCTACGGGCGCTGGGGCGCTTCCGGCAGCCCGGGTGCGCCGAAGTATCGGAAGATTTCCGGCCAGGGAAGCGTGGAGGCGATTCGCGATCGCGCGATTGCGGCGTTGACCTGATAAAATTCCCGCCTCTTTAAGGGGGAATTCGCATGTCCGGTGGAATCATTTTCGCGCTCGCCTGCGCGGCGGTCGCAGTCCTGTACGGCGCTGTTTCGATCAACTGGATCCTTGCGCAGCCCGAGGGCAACGAGCGCATGCGCGAGATCGCCGGCGCAGTGCGCGAAGGCGCCAGCGCGTACCTCAACCGCCAGTACATGACGATCGGCATGGTCGGCGTCGTGCTCGCCGTATTGATCGCGATTTTCCTCGACGGCTACACGGCCGTCGGTTTCGTGCTCGGCGCGCTGCTCTCCGGGGCGACCGGCTACATTGGCATGAACGTGTCGGTGCGCGCCAACGTGCGCACCGCCGAAGCGGCGCGCACCGGCCTGAATGAGGCGCTCAACGTGGCGTTCCGCGGCGGCGCGATCACCGGCATGCTGGTGGTGGGCCTGGCGCTGCTCGGCGTGGCGGGCTACTTCGCGTTCCTGTATGCCAATGCGCACAACAAGACGGACCTGGCGCACATCATCCATCCGCTCATCGGCCTGGGCTTCGGCGGCTCGCTGATTTCGATCTTCGCGCGGCTTGGCGGCGGCATCTTCACCAAGGGGGCGGACGTGGGCGCCGACCTGGTGGGCAAGGTCGAGGCCGGCATCCCCGAGGACGATCCGCGCAATCCCGCGGTGATTGCCGACAACGTCGGCGACAACGTCGGCGACTGCGCCGGCATGGCGGCCGACCTGTTCGAGACCTACGCCGTCACCATCATTGCCACCATGCTGCTCGCCGCCCTGATGGTGAAGGCGCCGAACGGCAGCGCCAACGCGGTGATCTATCCGCTCGTGATCGGCGGTTTCGCGATCATCGCGTCGATCGTCGGCACCTGGTTCGTGAAGGCCAAGCCCGGCGACAAGAATGTCATGCCGGCGCTCTACAAGGGCCTGTTCGTTGCCGGCGCCCTGGCGCTGGTTGCGTTCTATCCCATCACGCTGTGGATGATGAAGGACATCGTCGAACAGGTGCCGTTCGATATCGGCGGCAAGCGGGTGATGATCACCACCTGGCACCTGTGGGGCACGGCCGTCGTCGGCATGGCGCTGACCGGCTTCCTCGTCTGGATCACCGAGTACTACACCGGCACGCAATACAAGCCGGTGCAGCACGTCGCCGCCGCCAGCGTCACCGGGCATGCCACCAACATGATCGCCGGCCTGGGCGTGTCGATGAAATCCACCGCCTGGCCGGTCATGGCGGTGTGCGTGGCGATCTACTGTTCCTACACGCTCGCGGGCCTCTACGGCATCGCCATCGCCGCCACCTCGATGCTCTCGATGGCGGGCATCATCGTGGCGCTGGACGCCTACGGCCCGATCACCGACAACGCGGGCGGCATCGCCGAAATGGCGAAGCTGCCGGATTCCGTTCGCGCGATCACCGATCCGCTGGACGCCGTGGGCAATACGACCAAGGCGGTGACCAAGGGCTACGCCATCGGTTCGGCCGGACTTGCCGCCCTGGTGCTGTTCGCCGACTACACGCATGCGCTGGATGCCGCGGGCAAGTCGGTGTCGTTTGACCTGGCTACCCCCATGGTGGTGATCGGCCTCTTGATCGGCGGCATGGTGCCGTTCCTCTTCGCCGCGATGGCGATGGAGGCGGTGGGCCGCGCCGCGGGCGCGGTGGTGGTCGAGGTGCGCCGCCAGTTCAAGGAAATCCCCGGCATCATGGAAGGCACCGCCAAGCCCGAATACGGCACGGCGGTGGACATGCTCACCAAGGCGGCGATCAAGGAGATGATGATTCCATCGTTGCTGCCGGTGGCGATTCCGGTGCTGGTGGGCCTCGCCCTCGGACCGCAGGCGCTGGGCGGCGTGCTGATGGGGACCATCGTCACGGGCCTGTTCGTCGCCATTTCCATGTGCACGGGCGGTGGCGCCTGGGACAACGCCAAGAAGTACATCGAGGACGGCCACCACGGCGGCAAGGGTTCCGAGGCGCACAAGGCCGCGGTCACCGGCGATACGGTGGGTGATCCCTACAAGGACACCGCCGGGCCCGCGGTGAACCCGCTCATCAAGATCATCAACATCGTCGCGCTGCTGGTTGTGCCGCTGATGTGAAAAAGCTCGACCCGCTCGCCCTGGCATTTTTTGGGGCGGCGCTTGCGCTGCTCGCGGGTCTGCTGCTCTATGTTGTGTTCCTGAAGTCGCCCGCGCCGCCGGCAGCACCCGCGCGCGTGCCGGATGCGCCCGGGCTGGTGGAGAGGTTGCAGCGGATTGCCTCCAGCGTGGAAGAGCGCCTGCGTGGAAAGCCCGCCGAGAACCGCGCGATCAGGGCGGCACCCGCGGCGCCGCCCGTCGCGCCGCCTGTCGCCGCACCGGCACCCAAAGTTGCCCCGGCGCCCAAAGGCGCGCCGATGCCCGCGGGCGCGATTGCGCTAGAAGCGGGGCGCACGTGGCGCTACGCAGTGGTCGTGGACCCGCCCATCTGGCGAGATATAACGCTGACCTACCGCACGCAGCGCGAGGGCGCAGGCCTTGGCGTGCTGACGGATTTCGTGCACGCCGGCGGCAAGATGAATTTCCACCTCGGCATATTCGCGCCGGGGCACCCGAGCCACGAGAACACGCGATTTCCCGGATTCTTCATGTATGCCGCTTACCTGAAGCAGCCGCTGGCGGTCGGCCAGCCGGTCGCCTTCGACTGGCATTGGCAGGGCAAGAGCGCGTCAAGCGTGAAGCGCTTCGAGGGCCAGGTCACGGGGTGGGAGGAACTGCAGCTGCCCGCGGGCAAGCTGCGGGCGGCAAGGGTCGAGGGCGTTCTTTCCTACCGCGAGGACGGACAGTTCCGGGCCGGCGCGCACGAGACGTTCTGGTATGCGCCCAATGTGTCGCAAGTCGTCAGGATCGTGCGCGACGGGCGCACGCCGGACGAAGCCTCGACACGGATCGCCGCCGAGCTGGCGGACTACCGCTAGCGCAGCGCGGCGGTAATTTGCTCGACGCATTGCGCAGGAGGCTGCGCGATGTCCACGGCCAGCGCTTCCGCGGGCGGTTCCAGCGTCGCGAACTGGCTCGCCAGCAGCGACGCCGGCATGAAGCGGTGCTGCCGCTTCGCCATGCGCGCGCCGATCAGCTCCATGCTGCCGCGCAGGTGGACGAAGCGGCAATCGGCCAGCCCTTTCGAGAGGGTCCGCCGGTAGGTTTCCTTGAGCGCCGAGCAGGCGAGGACGGCGTTCTCCTGGCCGCGCAATTTCGCGTT
>Ga0134121_10001673_pt1 | contig 20514 bp, 22 predicted proteins | sample KB301_FD_96463 | JGI IMG/M metagenome (GOLD analysis project Ga0134121, IMG submission 96463) | Terrestrial soil microbial communities without Nitrogen fertilizer from Kellogg Biological Station, Michigan, USA - KB3-0-1 | ecosystem: Environmental > Terrestrial > Soil > Unclassified ... | reverse complement strand
TCTTTACCCTGCGGCGTCCGAATAACGAGATCCTTTCGGAGATCATGGACCTGAAACGAAGCGTGCTGCGCTTACGACGCATCTCGGGTAAACAGATGGACATTCTGCACCGCATGAGCCGCGGCGAGTTTGCGTTGATACCGGAAGACATGCGCCCGTTCTATCGCGACGTTTACGATCACCTCGTGCGCGTCGTCGATCTGGCGGAGAATTATCGTGATCTGATTAGCGGGTCGCTGGAGGCGTACTTGTCTGTGGTGTCGAACCGTCTGAACGAGATCATGAAAGTGCTCACGATCTTCTCGGCAGTCATGCTGCCGTTAACGTTCATCGCCGGTGTTTACGGCATGAACTTCGACAACATGCCGGAGCTGCATTCGCGGTATGGCTATTACGGGATCTGGGTGCTCATGGCGGTGGTAGCCGTCGGCATGTTGCTGTTCTTCAAAAGGCGCGGCTGGATCGGCAGCTCACGTAAAGAGGAAACGCCGGAAGGTTGATCACGACGGATCCGCGTCTTTCAACTCGTCCGAATCATCAAACGCGCCATCAGGACTCGGCATCTCCGCATCGTCAGACGTAACCGAAGCCTCGTTCTCTTCCAAATCCTTCAACGTCTCTTTGCTGGTCGCGTCTTTGCCAATCGATTCTTTACGTTCCATGAACTCGCTCCTAAAAAATCTTTAAGATAATCGAAACGATCACCGCGCCATAAACGCCAGCTACGAGATCGTCAAACATTACGCCGGCCCCACCGTTCAACTCCTGCAGCCGGTTTGCAGGATACGGCTTAACAATGTCGAAAAAGCGAAAAAGTATAAACGAAATGATGACTGCGAGAGTGGACCAGCGCGAGAAGAGTGTTAACGGAAAGAGTGCGATCAACTGCCCCGCGACTTCATCCACAACGATCTTGCCCGGATCTTTTCGATCGGAGAGCTGCTCGGTCCTCGTGGCGGCCCACGTGCCGGCAAACGTAACAACAACAATCACAGCCAGGACCACCAGCGGATTCACATGCACCAACAGCAAAAACAGTCCCACGCCGACCAGCGAACCCCATGTGCCCGGCGCCAGCGGCAAATACCCGACACCACACGTCGCAATCGCCAGCGCCAGATAATCAGTCGGCTTCATCCGTGTTATCAGCGGCTAATAATCCTTCCAACAAGATCGTACTCGTGCCCCTCCGTGATCTCGACATTCACAAACTCGCCGCTCTCCGGCAACACACCGTCAGGCACATCATTAATCAACACACAACCATCGATATCCGGCGCCTGCGTCTCAATTCTTCCCTGCCACAGCAGCTCGCTCTCTTTTGACTCGCCTTCAAACAACACGCGCACGACTTCGCCCACGCGCGCTCGATTTTTCCGCTGCGAGATCTTCGCCTGCTCTTTCATCAGACTGTTGCGACGTCGCGCCGCCGTGCGCTGCGGAACTTTGTCAGACAAGTCGAACGCCGGCGTGCCTTCCTCGTCCGAGTAAGTGAAAACACCGACGCGATCAAACTCAACGGTCTTGATGAACCCCAGTAACTCCTCGTAATCGTTTTCAGTCTCGCCGGGAAAGCCGGAGATAAACGTCGTCCGCACAGCGATCCCCGGAACGCGCTTGCGCACACGTTCGATCAATCTCTCCAGACTGCCGCGATTACCGCCACGCTTCATCAGTTTCAGCACGTTCTGCGATGCGTGCTGCAAAGGCATGTCGAGATACTTCACGGCTTTGGGCTCTTCGGCGATCGCGTCGAGAAAAGCGTCACTGATGTGCGTCGGGTAGGTGTACATCACGCGCACCCACTCGATGCCGTCGACGTGCGACAGCTCACGCAACAAACGCGCGAGCGCATCCGGCTTGCCGAGATCTTCGCCGTAGCGCGACGAATCCTGGGCCACGAGAATGATCTCCTTCACGCCTTCCTCAGCGAGTTGGTGTGCTTCGGCGATGATCGATCCGAAACGACGACTGCGAAAGTGTCCACGCATCTGCGGAATAAAACAGAAGGCACACGGGCGATCACAGCCTTCGGCAATCTTCACGAACGCGTAGTGTGACGGAGTTGCGAGCACGCGCGGAGTCGACTCATCGTAGAGATAAGTCGCGCTCTGATTTCCGAGCGGCACGACTGGTAGCGAGCGCGTGTTGGTCTTTGGATCGCAAACCGCGAGGATGTCGTTGATCTGGTTGGTACCGATGAACGCGTCGACCTCGGGTATCTCGGCTTTCAACTCATCGCGATAACGCTCAACCAGACATCCGGCGACGATCAGTCGTTTCGCCTGCCCGCTGGCTTTGAGCTGCGCCGCCTCGAGAATCGTGTCGATCGACTCCTTCTTCGCCGAGTCGATAAACCCGCACGTGTTAACTACGACCGTGTCCGCGTCTTCCGCGTTCGATGTGATCTGATATCCGTGGTGCTTGAGCTGGCCCATCATCACTTCGCTGTCGACAAGGTTCTTCGGGCAGCCCAGGCTAATAAATCCGACTTTCTTCATCCGTTTCTATCCGTGTTCCCTTCCAGGGCAAACAGCGCGCGCTCGACTTCTTTCCTCTCGATTGCCGAAAGCTTCTGCCCGCCATAACGCACGCGGTTGTAGGCGCGCGTGATTACCATCACGTCGTTTGATCTCAACGTGTTTGCAAACTCGAGCGGCGTCAGGTGCTTGTCGCGCGAGACGCCACGCTCCTCCATCAATGAAACCAAACGCTCGTAAAACTGAACGTTCGAGTAATTGCGCCCATCCTCCATCTCCTGATTCGCGCGCCGTGTCCAGCGCCAGATCCGTTTGCCGAACAACATTAGCAACAATGCGAGCGCAAACGCCGCGGCGCCGGCTGTGATTGCGAGCACGTTGCCCGTCAGATAACTGCTGATCGTGTTCAGCATGTTTGACGCCATGCGCCCGTAATCGAAGATGCGATTGTGTAGCGACGTGGCGAGCGAGCGCTGCTCCTGCTTGTCGTAACCAACGACGTACTGAAACCACATCAGCTCGAGCGCTTCACTGTATTTTTGCAGTTGCGCCGTGAGACCGGTGCGGACCGGCTCGGTGCGTCCGGCAGGCGGCGTCGGATCGAACGTCACCCACGAGCCTGTTTCCGGAAAGTAAACCTCGACCCACGAGTGAGCATTGAACTGCCGAACCGTGTAAGCGTCGGCTGCGTCGTTATACTCGCCCGCCGTAAAACCATTGACGATGCGCGAAGCGATGCCGTGTGTGCGCAACAACAGCACCATCGCGCTGGCAAAATACTCACAATGGCCAGCCTTCACGTTGAAAAGAAAGTCAGCCACCGGATCCGGTCCACTGGCCTTCATGTCCAGCGTGTAAGCGTATTCGCGCTGCAGGTACGACTCGATCGCTTTCGCAGCGTCGTAACGATTGTTCGCATTCGCGTGCAGGATGATCGTCGTGGCGAGTGGTCCAATGCGCGGATCGAGCCGTTCCGGTAGTTGCAGGTAACGATAGAAAGGCACAGACAGCGGCCGCAGATCGGCGCGCAGTTGGTCCATGCGCGGCTCGGTCATGTCGGAGAGTGCCTTGTACATCAGCCGCTCGTAATCGTGACGGCGCGACTGCACTGAGCCTTCTTCGTCAACGCGGACGAACGGCAAGTCTCCCTGAAGCGCGACTACACGCGGCGCGGCGAAGAGCACAGGCGATTCCAAAGGCTCGAGAAAGAACGTTTGCGTTGTCAGGCGATGGACGGCTTCGGTCGTGTCGACTTTGAAGAATCCGGCGCGTTCCATAACGACGTCCAGCTGTCGCGCCTGCGCTGACTTCCGCCAGCCGAGTCCGGTGAATTCGTCGAGCGCTACACCACGCCAGCGCCAGTCGCGCAGCGGCTGGTTGTCGTCGACGCGCACGCGCATGACAATGCCATCGGTCTGCTTGAGTTGGCCGATCTGCCCGAGCGTGACGTTTTCAGAAAAGCCGGTGAACTTTTGCAGTGGGCCGCCGTTGCGTGTTAGTGCCGCGGCGCCGGATCGTGGCGCGATTAAAAACAGCGGGAGGGCGAGCACGAAGATCAAAAGCAGCAGCGTGATCGCGACGAACGGCAGCCGCGCGGCTTCGGTCGTGCGCCAAAAGCGTTGGCCGGATTTTTTGAAGACGCGCGAATCGGGCGGCACGAGCAGGCGCGTTTCGGTGGGAACGAGAGAGCGTCGCGCCTTTTGGATCTCGAAGGCCGTGACAGCCGACAAGCCACACAACAAATACAGCGTGAGTGTGCCGAGAAATACGGGACTAAAACTCAGGCCGGCGGCGAGCAGCACTTCGAAGAATGAGATCAGGTAGAGAAAGACCCAGTCGCGATCTTTTTTGACTTGTAAAAGTTTTACCGCCGAGAGAAAGACGATCAGGTGCGCGAGCGCGGTGACGCCTAAACGTTCCGTCGGTTCGCCGACCGCTTTCTGGTAGTGCCAGTCGAGATAGAACAGCGGTATCGAGAGGAGCACGATGCCGAGGCCGTAGCGTTCTGGCAACTGCCACTTCGTGTTCTCGAGCAGCCAGCTCACGATCATCACCACGAGGAACACGAGCGAAAGCCCGGCGCTCAATCCCCCGGCGAGCACAAGCGCCAGCATCGCCACCGCGATCATGGCGTAAGAAAATGCTCGAAAGTACGTGCTAAAACTCATTTGAATGCTTATCCACAGATTACGCAGATTTTATTCGTCTGTGTAATCTGTGGATGGATTGTTAACGTCGTATTTTGATCTCAAAGACGCGCGGCCAGAGTTTGCCCGTGACGATCAATTTGTCACTTGCCTGGTCGTACGCGATTCCATTCAATACTGCTTCCGGATCCTGCAGCTCGCCTTCGGGCATCAGCCCCGTCAAATCGATCCACGAATTCACGTGCCCACTCTGGGGATCGATCGTGGCGATCCGGTTGTCGTGCCAGACGTTCGCATAAATCTCGCCGTTTATGTACTCCAGCTCGTTTAGCTCCCTGATCGGCCGGTTTTGATCTGTCACATTGATACTTCTCGTCACTCGAAAACTCGCCGGGTCGATAAACCTGATGCTACTCGTGCCGTCGCTCAGTATCAGCGACTGGCCGTCGGTGGTCAGTCCCCAGCCCTCGCCCGTGTAGTTGAATTGTCCCACCCGATCAAACGTCTGCGCGTCGTAGATAAAGCCGATGTTGTGCTGCCAGGTGAGCTGGTAAAGCTTTCCGTTCAGCAACGCGAGGCCTTCCGCGAAGTAAGGCTCGGGCACGTCGACTTTCTTCAGGACTTTGCCGGTTTCGAGCTCGACGCGACGCAGGCTGGAGCGGCCTTCTTCCCCAGTGCTTTCGAGCAGTTTGCCGTCCATTAGGACGAGACCCTGCGTGAAAGCGTTGCTGTCATGCGGCCACATATTGACGATTTGATAGCCGTATTTCGGCGCCGGACCGTTTGCGGGAGTGGGTTTGCTGGCCGAATTGCTGTTACTGCCAGTGGGCTGGCATTGAAAACAAGACAGCGCCAGGGCAAGCACGACGAAGAGCCGCGGTTTGAGCGTTAGTGACATGCTGGCATTCTATCGTTTTTGCGGTTTTTCTGCCTTTTCTGGCTAATCAGAAATGACGAGCGGGTTGTCCTGGCGGCGTTTTTCAACGTATGCGGTGAGCCGTTCGCGGTCTCCGTCAGACATCTGGTGAATACTCACGCCCAAAAGCCATTTCTTCTTCCCTTCCTCGCCGGCGCGCTCGGATGTAACCATCTTGACGACGGCTTCAACCGCTCCTTCCGGCAAGTCGATCCGGACGAACAGCAATCCACCGATGCGTGACAATTCGGCTTCCGAAAAGCGAGTGCCAACGAGGGAAAGCATCATCCCGAATGTGCTGATCGTTTCGCAGTGACCTCGCGATGGCTGGGAATATGAGACCTTTCCGGCCTGTGCGTTTCCGCCGATCAGGGATATGGCGGCAGGTAGGTGGGCATTAAAACGCGGGGCGCGACGGCGGTTTCGCACATGTTTTGGCTTCGCGGACGGTGTTCGTTTTTGCGTGCTGAGGGGATCGAAGCCTTTGAAAACGAGTCCGCAGTTATTGCAAAGCAGCTTGTGCAACCCAAATATTCGTATAAAGAAGACCGCATCGTCATAGTCTCGCTGGATCCGCTCGCTCTGGCACCTTGGACACTGCATACCGGTCCATTCTAGCAAACAGCCTTGCGCTGACGTTGAACTTGTACTAACGTTCGACCTCAATTACTGCATCCTCTAGCGCACGTCGTTCGTAGATCACCGGCAATGGAAGCAATCAATCTACTCGGATCGACGATGGGCCTCGGTTTGGTGTCGGGGCTGAATCTCTACGCGACTGTTCTCACTGTCGGCCTCGGAATTCGGCTCGGGCTGATCACGCTCAGTCCCGAGACGTCCGGGCTCGCGGTGCTGGCGAGTCCTTACGTGTTGATTGCGGCGGGCGTGATTTACCTGATCGAGTTTTTTGCCGACAAGATTCCTTGGGTGGATAGCATTTGGGACAGCGTCCACACGTTCATACGACCGCTCGGTGCGGCGGTGATCGGCGCGACTGCCATCGGCGCTGTTGAGCCGCAGACCGCCGTTATCGCTGCTCTGTGCGCGGGCGTGTCTCTTTCCGGTCATTCAGTGAAGGCGGGAACACGACTGCTCGCGAATCACAGTCCCGAGCCGTTTTCCAATATCGCACTCAGTTTGGTTGAAGATTTTTTGGTCGTGATTGGTAGTTGGCTGGCGCTGAGTCATCCCGCGATCATGGTGACGATTGTAGTGATTTTCATGATCGCGTTTATTTGGTTCGCGCCGAAGGCGTTCCGGTTGATGCGGGTTGAATATCTTGCGTCAATGGCGCTGCTGAAAAAGTTCTACTTGCTGACAAAGCAGTACGTGCAAAGTTTTGGCAGCGTGGAGGGTTGGCGACAGTTGGGACAGAGTTTAGTGTGCCTGTCGATGTTGTGGGTGCAGCGGTTGATGACGGAAACAGGGATGATGTTCCCGAGCACATCTTGCGTCGCCTCGATAACAAAGGACGAGGCCGTCGATTTTTCATTCGCTGCACGGCAGGAAGAGGCGTGAAGAAGCTGCGGCACTCGGTGGGTTATCTTCAGATCGATGACGACAGTCTGGTGTTTGTGACGAAGCGGATGTTTCGCGTCCGCGAGCATCAGATTGCGCGAAGCACGATTGAAGATATTCAGTTCAAGAAGCGGCTTCTGGTTGACCGGCTGATCATTCGGACCAGCGGAAAGCAGCAGCAGTTCTACTTCTTCAAAGACATTGCAAATCGCGGCAACCGGGTTTTCGAGATTCTGAAAGATGAACGCCATAACAGCTCACAGAACCGAGCGCGGTAGCGCCGGGTCAACTTCTCTCATCAAGACCGCTTGTTTGGTTGACCCGGCGCTACCGCGCTCGGTTCTGTGCGCTGTACGTGCTTGAGTTTTATCTAAAGATGAATCCCTCTCGAAACGGATCTTCGGGATCGAAGTAGAACTCATTGCGGCCGGTGATTGAGGCAGTGCCGCTCACTTCGGGAAAGACCGCGTCGTAAGGTCCAAATTTCGTCTCTTCCACAACCTCGACTGACATCGTACTGCCGAGAATACTCTCGATCGTTACACGCTCATTCAACCGCAGCTCGCCCTTAGTGAAGTGCAAAGCCGCACGCGCGCTCACGCCTGTGCCGGTTGCCGATCGATCGAGTTCGCCTTCGGCAAAGATGCTGGCGTTGCGGCTGTGATGCGAAGGGTCGAGCGCCGGTGCGGTGAAGATCGTGCCGTAAAGAAAGCTCAAGTCTTCCTCAAACGGATGTTTGATCGGAAAGTTCGTCATCACTGCGCGTTTGATCCGCCGGCCGTAATCAATGATTCGATCGAAGTGTTCGGACGTGAGTTGCAGCCCGAGGGCTTGCGCATTGACGACAGCGTAAAATGCGCCACCATAAGCAACGTCAAACTCGACCGCGCCGATTCCCTCAACTTCGACTTGCTGGTCACGCCGGTAAAGAAATGAAGGAACGTTTCGAAATGACGCCTCTATCACCTTTCCGTTTAAAACCGTAGCCTGCGCGAGAATTTTGCCAGCGGGGACGTTGAAAGTTATCTCATGGTTTTCGACGAGTCGTGTTTCAACCACGAGTTTCGTGAGCGCGATGATCGCGTGCCCGCACATTGTGCTGTAGCCTTCGTTGTGCAGAAAGAAAACGTCGAAGTCCGCATCAGCGGATGAAGTGATAACCGCGCCGTACATATCTGCATGACCGCGTGGCTCCCACATCAGACCGGTGCGCAAGTGATCGTAGTGATCGCGAAAGTAACTTCGCTTTTCGAGTACAGTCCGGCCTTCGATCGGCGGCAGTCCATCCGTAATGACACGCAGCGGCTCACCACCGGTATGCATATCGATCGTGATGACGCGCGTCCAGTGTTCAGGCGGCCGCCAGTCAGTAAGCTGGTTCATCGGTGGAGAATCTTAGCCGCGGATGACGCGGATTGAAAACGCGGATTCTTAACGCGGTGTTATACTGAGTGCGTTATGCGCGCCCGTATCGAAGATTATTTTCTCCATCCGCCCGCTGGTTCAGCGGCCGCGCGCACCGCTCAGTTTGGAATCGATCTCACCCTCACACTAGGAAACCTGAGACTCACTCCAGAAGAAAGAATCCGCAAATTGGATGGTTTTATTGAAAGTGTCGCCAAACTCAAAACCTCAACCCGCGTGAAGGGTCCTGCCGATGCCACTGCCGACCAAAATCATTGAGAACTTGAGGCCATACAGGAAGCTCAAGTACTTACGAACGACTCTCAGCACCGATCGGAGAACTAGCACAACTCACGCTGTTTCGGTTGGCCTTAGTTTGTTTGACCAGAGCCAGTGAAGGCCGTACCAGAAGAAGAAACTGACGACATAACCGATCACGACTTTGGGGGCGTTGAAGGTTGGATCCGATCCGGCGATCAGAGTGATGGCGAGCGCGGGGACGAGACTCACGATCAGAAATGTCCAGAAGGCGACGCGCAACGGTCTAAAGCTGGTCAGCTTTATTAGCAGGAAGACAATTAAATTTCCCAAAATACCTGTGAACGCCAGCGCGTCGAGCACGTGCCCGAAGAGGAGAATCGAGGAGACCTGGTGAGATCTGCCGTAGCTCAATAGCAGCAAGGCCGCGAGAATGATCAGAATACATCCGCCAATCGCGACGAGGTCATTGCGCAGGTTACGCATAAAGTTGTTCTCCTTCTTTATCTTTTCCAGATGTTCGAGAGGCGCCGTACGAACAAGATCGACAAGGGTGCGAAGCCAGATCCGCGTACGCGCCGGCGCGGTGTGCGCGTCTCGCTGGCAGTCGAGCAACAGCAGGACCATCTGCGATCCATATTCCCGCCGGAACTCGCGCGGGTAGGCGAGCAGCAGGACCGTATAGATCGAGACAAACCACCTAACATCCTTGCTTAGACTTTTACTCATCTGGTCCGTGGTAACAGTTTCTTCGCGCGCGCAGATCTCACCATCTGCTCCAAACGTTGCGCTTCGGCAGTCGCAACGCGAAAGCCAAAATCAGTCAGGCGGTAGTAGCGGCGGCGCTCGTCGTCGAGCTCCGGATCGGGGCGCTCCTCGAGCTCTTCGATTAGACCGTCGGCCATCATGCGCTTGATCGATCCATAGAGCGTGCCGGGGCCCATCTTCACGTTTCCACTCGTGCGCTCATCGACCTCACGCATGATGTGATAACCGTGACGCTCTTTGTCAGCCAGAGCCAGCAAGATGTGGAACATGGCCGGAGTCAGGGGCAGAAACTCCTCTGGTCTGCGGGTGGGTACCTTCACAGATTTGATCTCAGAATCTATTCAACTATATCGCGCGCCGATATAGTATGCGGACGTGCCTGTATTGTCAATAGATAAAAACGCGGTGACGCGAATTAAAAACACGGATATCATTTCGCCCCAACATGCCGAAGCTAAAACCCATCGACAAACACGATGATGAACCTGATCGTGCGTGGGCTGTTGCATACGATTGATGATCACGAAGAACCACCACAGCGCAATCCGTTTAAGTGATAAGATTGGCCACAAAAAGGCACAAAATGCACACAAACAGAAAACCATTCGTCGCTTCGTCATGTGTAATAGTGTTGCTGATCGCTTTAACGCTTAGCGCCACTGCCCAAAGCACGAGACTTCCGAAGCAGATCCTATTCGACGACTTCAGCTACGCCAACAAGCAACAACTCAAGAAGAACGGGTGGATCGTTCGCACTGTCGACGGCTGGCCCGGCGTGCCTGGTGCGAAGTGGTTAGACACAAACGTGACGCTCATCAAGGATCCGAGTAACGCGAACAACCGTATCCTGCGCATGACATCTGCGACTGACGGCACTCCCGCGAACACGACGCAAACGCAGATCTGTCACCAACGAAAGTACTTCGAAGGCACTTACGCCGCGCGTGTTCGCTTCTCCGATGCGCCGGTCACAGGCCCCGACGGCGATCAACTCGTGCAAAGCTTCTACACGATCGCCCCTCTGAAAGCGCCGATGGATCCCGACTACAGCGAGCTCGATTGGGAATACCTGCCGAACGGTGGTTGGGGCATCGATGGTCCAACACTCTATTCAACCACGTGGGAGACTTTCAGTCCGGAGCCAAACTGGAAGAAAGACAACGTCTTCCAAACCATGAACGGCAACCAGGGCGGCTGGCATACGCTTATTACTCAGGTCACCGGCGGCAAGGTCACGTATTTCATCGACGGCAAATTATTCGCCGAGCATGGTGGTGAGTATTATCCGGAAGACGTGATGTCGATCAATTTCAATCTCTGGTTCATTCGCGATGGAATGATTAGCGCGAAAGAGATGCGCAAATACGAGGAAGATATTGACTGGGTCTTCTTTCAGGCCGGTGTGGGAATGACGCCGCAACAGGTTGAAGCAGCAGTCGCCGATCTGCGACGACAGTCGATCAAGTTCCGCGACACAGTGCTACCAAAGTCGCCTGCACTCGAGTCGCCATGTAACTTCTGATCAGCACAGAACCGAGCGCGGTAGCGCCGGGTCAACCAAATGAACGGTCTTTATAGGAGAAGTTGACCCGGCGCTACCGCGCTCGGTTCTTCACCGCCCCGCGGATGTTGAGAAACGCGAGGCAAAGCTGGAGGAAGATGAGCGCGTAAGCGTGATCGTGCAAACCCCAAACGATCCACAGCACGTTACTCAGTAGAAACAGCCAGAACCCCCAGTTGCGCTTGAACTTTTTCTGAGAGCCAACCATCCACGCGGCGATGACCGTCACCACCATCGCCGGCCACTGGAGCGCATCAAGTATGTCCATTGATCTGTGTCACCGGCGCTGATCGCTGGCTGGCGAGGAGCTGCTCTGCCAACGGATGAACGCAGTTGTCGCACGTACCACAGCGCTCCTCGTCCATCTCTTCGCCAAAGTAGTCGTGCAACAAACGCCAGCGGCACATCGCACTCTGCCCGTACTGCATCATTCGTTCCAACTTCTCTTTGTTTTTCTCCCTCTGCTCTTCAGACAAACTCTTGCCGCCGAGGAAATACTGCTGCGTGCGACGATCTTCGAGTTGATAGAACAGCGAGCAGAGCGCGGGTTCACCGTCACGACCGGCGCGGCCCGCCTCCTGATAGTACGCTTCGAGTGAGCCGGGCATTTGATAGTGAACGACGAAACGGATGTCAGGCTTGTCGATGCCCATGCCGAACGCATTCGTCGCCACGATCGCTTTCAGCTCACCGGCCATGAACGCTTCCTGGTTTTGCTTTCGATCGCTCGCCTTCATGCGCCCGTGATACTTCTCGACATTGAAGTCGAAATCCTTCAGCCACTCAGTTAATGCCTCGACTGTTTTGACGGTGGCGCAATAGATAATGCCAGTGCCGTCATGTTCGCGCAGCACTCGCACCAGCTCTTCGTGCTTCTCGAGCTCGTTTGTGACTCGCTTAACTTCGAAGTGAAGATTCGGACGGTAGATGCCGGTTTTGACGACGCGAAGCTTTCCGATATCAAGTTGCTTTTCGATGTCTGCAGTGACTTCGGGAGTCGCGGTCGCAGTCAAAGCCAAAACAGGCGGCGAACCGAGCGACTTCACGGCCGAGCCGAGCGCGAGGTATGCGGGACGGAAGTCGTGTCCCCATTCCGAGATGCAGTGCGCTTCGTCAATCACGACGAAGTTGATTGTTTGCTGTCGCAACTCAGCCAGGAATTCCGGCGTCGTAAGTCGCTCGGGCGTGACGAAGATGAAATCGCTGTTCTCAGATTTGATCTGTTCGAGATTTTCCTCCCGCTCGCTCGTGCTGAGCGCGCTGTTCAGTTGCGAAGCTTCCAGGCCGACATCTTCCAGCTTGTCGACCTGATCTTTCATCAATGCGATCAGCGGCGAGACGACGACCGTTGTTCCGGGAAGATGTAGGGTCGGAAGCTGGTAACAGAGCGACTTCCCTGCACCGGTCGGCATGATCGCGAGCGTGTTCTCGCCTTCGAGAACGGAACGGATGACTTCGGCCTGTCCGGGACGCAGGTTGTCGAGATTGAAGACGTGGCGCAGCGTGCGTTTCATCTTCGTCAATTCGCGTGTGACTTTGGGAACGAGAGCGCTCATAATTTCGGTCCGGCTGCATTCATTCGAAACATTCGCAACCGGTCTTGAAGCTGTTGGCAAGCGTAGTGCCAGCGCGATATGAGTAACAACATGATGGATGACGAGGCCTTAAAGCAACTCGCGCGCACGCCGGACCTGCGTGAGCTTCGTCTGTGCTGGCAGAGTGAAATTACTGACAAGGGAATCTCGTATCTCGCCAATTGCGAGCAACTCGAGGAAGTGGATCTGCTGGGCACTCACACGGGCGACGGTGCGATTGCGGCGCTCACGGGAAAGCCGACGCTGCGGAAGTTCAAGAGCGGCCGCAATGTCACGGACGCAGGTCTCTCGTTGCTGCACGAGTTTCCGGCTTTCAAGACGTGGGGCGGTGGCGAAGTGGAGTATGGACTAATGTCTTTCGGCGCCGAGCCTACAAACCTGCTGATTGATGGTTCCTTTACGCGCCTCGCGACGCTGAACGGGCTCGACGGGCTATTCGGTTTGAGCTTCTTCCGTCACACAACAAACTTGCGCGGTGACGATCTTCAGTCGCTCGCAGTGTTGCCGAATCTCGGTTTCCTCGGATGTCCGGGCGACATTTGCGACGACGATGCGATGCGACACATCGCGGCGCTGCCGAACCTGCGCATGTTGATGGGCCAGGGCACGGTTGCGACCGATGCCGGATTCAAACAACTCAGCCAGTCGCAGACGATTGAATACATTTGGGGTCGTGAGTGTCCCAACCTGACGGGCGTAGGCTTCGCAGCGCTTCCGGAAATGCCGGCATTGAAAGGCTTGGCGGTGAGTTGTAAGTTCGTCGACGATGACGCACTCGCCCTGCTGCCGAGTTTTCCCGCGCTCAGGGAGCTAATGCCGATGGACGTAAGCGATGACGGATTTCGTCACGTTGGTCGTTGTCATCAGCTCGAAAGACTGGTGCTCATGTACTGCCGCGACACGACCGACCTTGCGACTGAAGAGATCCAGGCATTGCCCAACCTGAAGAAGTATCACGCCGGATACACACTTATAACTGATCGAACTCTCGAGATGTTGAGCACGATGCATTCACTTGAAGAACTGTCGTTTGAAGGATGTAAAGGGATCACCGATGCCGGCGTGGCCGCGCTCGCCTCTCTTCCACACCTGCGCGAGCTCTCCATCGGCGGCTCTCCGGGAGTAACCCGCGCAGGCATCTCAGCATTCCCAAACCACATTCGCATCAACTATTTCTCGCACTAAGAAAGCCACCAAAAAGCACAAAATCTCTTATGTGCCCTTTGTTTCTTTTGCGTCTTTTGTGGCCTCCTTCTTATGTCGCAACCATTCGTCGATGCTCTCGCGAATGAACTCGCCCATATCCTCAAACTCGCGCGCCGACTTCTCCCAGAACTCCTTGAACTTATTCGAATCGAACGCGAAGCCATACGCACGCTCAAAACGCTTCCCTGATCCAAGCTCGTCTTCGTAATACGCTCCGAGCTGTCGCGACGCCATCGCCACGACGGTCAACGAGCTACCCGCCGGCAACGGCTCAAAGATCACGCCAACACCCGGATCCATCTCTTTGAGTCGCGTCAGCACGCGGTTGTACTGTTCAGTGCAAAACGCAGCCGCATCTTCTTTTCCGCCGGTCCACTCCGATTGCAACGCCATGCGTGACGTGCGTCGCAGCACATTGATCAACTTAACTAACTCTTTCTCTCTCTCCATCGCTACTCCTTGTCTTTACTCACATCCAACCGAAATCGGAACGCACCGCACTCTCGACCGCCGCGGCCGGCATCCAAAATAAAACCCACGCGCAAACTCCGGCTCATCTGCTTCGAAGTAAGCGAGCAGCTCGCGCGCTGCGATCCGAATCACCTCGGGCGAAGCAGATTCACTCAACGGCGTAAACAACGGCTTGATCGAAGGCTCTAGCTCGGTCAGTCGCGCCAGCACGCGGTTGTATTGCGCCACGCAGAACTGCGTCGCGTCAGCTCCTGATTTCGTCCACGCTGCATAACCCGCGGCGCGCGCGATTCGTCGCAGCACGTTCAGCAGTTTCACTGTTTCTTTTTCCATCGTGTTCTCCTCGTTAAATCGTTGCTTCAACTTTAGTGCGCAACAGTTTCTTGCCGTGATGAATTCTCCACTTCACGGTCGACAGTGGCACTCCCATAAACGCGGCGATGCGGTCGAGTGGCATCTCATCGAGAAATCGCAGACGCAACGGCATAGCGTAGTCAACCGGGAGACTGTCGAGCGCTTCGATCATCGCTTCGTCGCGTTCTTTATCGACGAGCGGTCTGGCCAGCGCCGCGATCTGTTCGAGCAACACTTCGTCCAAAGCCACGCGCCTGCTCGTGTGCGTCGTTTCACTCTTACTGAACCGCAAAGCTCGATGACGTGTTATGGCCGACAACCATGCACCAAACTTGCGCGGCTCTTCGATACCCGGCAGCGCCTTGAAAGCGAGCAGGAGCGAGTCTTGTGCGACGTCTTCGGCGTGATCGGCGCCCACGATCGTCCGGGCTAACCGCACCACCGCAGGCCGGTAACGCACCACGAGCTCTTCAAACGCCTCTAAATTGCCCAGAATCGCCGCGACCACAAGCAGCTCGTCAGGCGACTCAGACGCACTCATCACCACTCCAGCTCTTAGTCAAAACGTCCTTCATTGTGTATAGAGACATGTTACGAGGGAAAAGTTAGCTCGGTTTGGATTTATATTGGACGCACTCCATCTTCAACGCTAAAATCGCTAGTTCCCAGCGCGTCAACCAACGCGTTAACCCCCTACATCCCCAAGGAGCCAGGTTGCGTAGTTCGCTGAAAAATTACATTTTGGGATTTGTCGCACTGGCGGCGGCCGTGCTGTTGCGCTGGCTGCTCGATCCGCTGATGGGGGACGCGTTGCCGCTGGTCACGCTCTTTGGGGCGGTCGCGGCGGCCGTGTGGCTCGGCGGTTATCGCGTGGCGATTCCCGTCACGTTGCTTGGCTATCTTGCCTGTTCTTACCTGTTCATCCCGCCACGAGGAGCCGTTGATTTCAGCCGGGCTGACGTAGTCGGATTGATTGCGTACCTTTTCACCTGTTCGCTGATCATCTTTTTCGGCGAAGCGGCACACATCGCGCAGTCACGCGCCGGCCAGCGACAGGAAGTTCTTCGAGTCACGCTGCGAAGCATCGGCGACGCGGCGATCACCACCGACATTCAAGGATGCATCACTTACATCAACGGTGTTGGCGAGTCGCTGACAGGCTGGTCACACCAGGACGCACTCGGCCAGCCGCTCGATCGCGTGTTTCACATCGTGAACGAAACAACGCGTCTGCCGGTCGAGAATCCGGCCACGAAAGCGTTGCGTGAAGGAGTGGTGGTCGGTCTTGCGAACCACACGCTCCTCATCAAAAAAGACGGCGCGGAATGTCCCATTGACGACAGTGCCGCGCCGATCCGCAACGAAGAGGGATACGTTTCGGGATGCGTTCTGATCTTTCGAGACGTTAGTACGCAGCGTCTCATTGAACGTGACAAGGCGAGTCAACTTCACACCGCGCGTCTGCTCGCATCGATCGTCGAATCGTCAAACGATGCGATTATCGGCAAGACGCTCGACGGAATTATCCAAAGCTGGAACGCTGCCGCCGAGCAACTCTTCGGCTACACCGCCGAACAGGCGCTGGGCCAACACATCTCACTTGTGATCCCGCCGGAACGTTTGGCGGAAGAAGATCAAATCATCGCCAGCTTGAGCGTTGGAAAACGAATCGAGCACTTCGAAACGGAGCGAGTGCGCAGTGACGGCCAGCGCATCATTGTTTCGCTCACCATCTCGCCGATAAAAGACGAGTCGGGAAACGTCATCGGCGCGTCGAAGATTGCGCGTGACATTACGGCTCAGAAGCGTGTCGAAAGCGACCGGCAGATGTTTGTCACGCTCGTCGAAAACAGCACCGACTTTATCGGCATCTGCGACCTTGAAGGTGTTCCGTTCTTTATCAATCGCGCCGGACTCGAGATGGTTGGTCTGAATGATATCGAAGAAGCCCGGCAAACGCAGGTTCAGGAATTCTTCTTTCCTGAAGACCAGGCGAAGATCATGAACGAGTTCTTTCCGGAGGTGCTGAACAACGGTCATGGCGAGATCGAGATTCGCTTTCGTCACTTCAAGACCGGCGAGCCGCGCTGGATGGCGTACAAGGTTCTGGCGCTGACGGATGCGGCTAACCAGCCGATCGCGTTTGCGACCGTCAGTCAGGACGTCACCGAGCGACGGCGTCTTGCAGATGACTTGCGAAGACTGGCCGCTGATCTCTCAGAAGTCGATCGCCGCAAGAATGAGTTTCTCGCCACGCTTGCTCACGAGCTCAGAAATCCGCTCGCGCCGATGAGCAACATGCTCGAAGTTGTGAAACGTGCGAATGGTGACGTCGCGGTGCTCCAACGCGCGCACGAAACTCTCGAGCGCCAGCTAGGCCAGATGATCCGGCTCGTCGACGATCTGCTCGACTTGAATCGTATTACTCACGATCGTCTCGAGTTGCGACGCAGTGAAGTTGAGTTGTCGTCAGTGGTCCAACAGGCGGTCGAAGTCGCGCGTCCTTTGCTCGACTCGGCTGAGCATCATTTAATTGTCGACTTGCCCGACGAGCCGATTTACCTTTATGCCGATCGGGCGCGGCTGGCGCAGTTGTTTGGCAACTTGCTCAACAACAGTTGCAAGTACACCAGGCCGGAAGGGATCGTGTCGATTAGTGCGAAGCGAGTTGGCGACGAGGTTGAAGTGACGGTAAAGGACAACGGCGCCGGAATCCCGCCGGACAAGTTAGACAGTATTTTCGACATGTTCATGCAGGTGGACCGTACGTCGGAGCGATCGCAGGGTGGACTCGGTATCGGGCTGACGCTGGTGAAGCGTTTGACTGAGATGCACGGCGGATCGATCGAAGCACGCAGTGCGGGTGAGGGACAAGGCAGTGAGTTTATTGTGCGTCTGCCGGTTCTCAGTCGCGAGGAACTTGCAGCGCATCATGGGCCAGAGATTGAGTCAGAGTCGCAACCGCAGCGGCGCGTGCTTATCGTCGACGACAATCTTGACTCTGCTGATTCCCTAGCGATGCTGATGGAGATCACGGGCAACAAGACGTACATGGCCCATGATGGTGTTGAGGCAGTCGCGGCGGTTGAGAAGTATCGTCCGGAAGTGGTGTTGCTGGACATTGGATTGCCGGGGCTGGATGGGCATGAAGTGTGCCGGCGCGTGCGCGAGCAGCCGTGGGGCAAAGACATCGTGGTGATTGCATTGACGGGCTGGGGCCAGGAAGACGATCGGCGCAAGTCGGAGGAGGCCGGGTTCAACGGGCATCTCGTGAAGCCGGTTGATTACGATAAGCTGCTGGAGTTGTTGGCGTCGTTAACATCAAGTGTGAAGGAGAAACATCCCTCCAATGTCTGACGAAATCGAGGATTATTACGAGTTGCTTCAGGTGAGCGACGTTGCAGAGCCGGAGACGATCAATCGTGTCTATCGCATGCTGGCGCAGCGCTACCATCCTGACAACCGCGAGACGGGAAACGAATCCCGTTTCCGCGCGATCACCGAGGCCTACCAGGTACTCTCGACCCCCGAGAAGCGCGCGCAATACGACGCCACGAACCAGAAACGCAAAAAGGATCGATGGCGTTTAGTCTCCGCGGGCGCCCAAACCGAGAACGACTTCGAGATGGAGCAAGTCGTCCGTCTCACCGTTCTGGAAGCCTTGTATACGAAGCGCCGCGTCGACCCTCAAAACCCCGGAATTTATCTCGTCGAACTGGAGCGCATGATCGGCCGCCCCCGCGAGCACCTTGAGTTCACCATCTGGTACCTCAATCAAAAGAAACTCATCAACACCGACGACGCCCGCATGTACCTGACCGCGGACGGCGCGGAGTACCTGGAGGACAGTTATAAAAATAATCTACAACGCAAGCGGCTACAGTCGGGGAAGGAGTAGGTTCCAAAAACTTTTACCACAAACGCGAATGCATCCGAACCGCTTGATCTGGACTAGATCTCTAAGTGGTGGGTACCATATGTTAGCGCTTTACACACTCGTCCTCTTATCTTCCGTCTGGAGAACGTCTTGAACTTCTGGTGGGTCAATCATAAACAAACTCATAAAAAGGAAATCGAGGGTGGCTATGTGTGGTCACCTAAGACAAAGAAGAATGGAGCTAGCAACGAAACGTATTTGAACCTCACACGAACGGCAATCAACGATACCGTATTCTCATACGCTCATGGAAACATTATGGCCGTCGGCCGAGTGGCAGGCCCGTGGCGTGAGGCATCTCGGCCTAGCGAATTCGGCAACGTAGGAGCGCAATGGGATCACGAAGGTTGGCTCGTGCCGATCGAATGGGTACCCTTGGAGCAACCTTACAGTCCGCGTGCATATTTATCCCGCCTAGTACACTTGCTCCCTGAAGGATATTCACCCATTCGGAAAAGGGATGGTCACGGAAATCAAGGAATATACTTAACACAGATCAGTGAAGCGTTAGGAAACGAATTACTCCGAATTTGCGAACTCACTAAAAACTCCACGACCGATTCCCTCCAACAATTGTCTATTACGCTTGAAGAAGAAGCTGAGGAACGCCGAATCGAACGTAAACCAATTCCTCCCACGGAGAAAAAGCAACTCATCAAAGCGCGACGAGGACAAGGAATTTTTAGAATCAGAGTCGGCCAAATCGAGCAACGGTGTCGTTTGACAAGACTCGAAGACAAGAGCTTGTTGATTGCCAGTCACATAAAACCGTGGAGAAACTCAACGGACGAAGAAAAGTTGGACGAGAATAATGGACTACTTCTTTCCCCGCATGTTGATAGACTATTTGACTCAGGATTAATCACGTTTACGAACGACGGACGGATTCTTTGCGCCAGCGAGGCGATTAGAAAAATTATGAGGCGTTGGGGACTGGATCCGAACAGCAATGCAGGTCATTTTAATAAAGCTCAATCAGGGTACCTATCTTTTCATCGGACGCATATATTTAAAGGGGTAGTAACGATCGACGATATTCTAAAAGTTGATGGCATGCATTGATCCCCGCCAAAGAGTTTGACATGCGATCGATCTGATAGTACCTCGCGAACACGGCAACGTTTTGTTTTTCTCGCTTCAAGCTAACTCTCAATATGGTTGACGCACGCGTCCGAGATTGAACCAGCCAGTGAGGTAATAAAACGTGTTAAGATCCCATGCATGAACAAGTCTTCGGCTCTGGCTGATTGGACTCCTGAACAGATCGCGCTCGGCAAAAGGTGGATAGAGACGTGGAGACTCGGCGGAGAAGATCTGGAGCGTATCAGACGCAAAGAAATTAGAGAGCTCGATACTTATCAAACCATCTCTCTCCTTTGCAGGTCCGCTGATTACACTCAACCTCCATACGCGCCAAAGCCTTGGCCGGGCCTCATCGAACAACAACGCTGGTTCAAAAAGGCAGCTGGACGTGAAGGAAGTCATTCAAGCGACCGCTAGTTTGATGCCGTCAGCCGATTCTCCTTTACCGCGTGAGGTTCGCGATGCGTCGGCGTGGTATGGGTCTGAGGTTGCGCGACAAACTGAGTGGATAGTACGACTGAGGGACACCGAGATTGCTGAAGTGGAAGCCGCGGTTCAGAAGGTTGGAGAATCGCAGTTACAACAATTTGGTGGCCTAACAGATCATGAAGTACCACTTCCGAGTCTCGCGCCCACATTGCGGACCATGCTCGATGAGGTGATGAATGGAAGGGGGTTTGTGCTCATCAGGGGGTTGCCGGTGGGGCGTTGGACCAGGCGGGAGGCGGCGGTGGCGTTTTTGGTGATGGGGGTGCATCTCGGGAATTTAAGAATGCAGAACGCCCAGGGGCATCTGCTTGGGCATGTGAGGGATTT
>Ga0134121_10001672_pt1 | contig 20516 bp, 14 predicted proteins | sample KB301_FD_96463 | JGI IMG/M metagenome (GOLD analysis project Ga0134121, IMG submission 96463) | Terrestrial soil microbial communities without Nitrogen fertilizer from Kellogg Biological Station, Michigan, USA - KB3-0-1 | ecosystem: Environmental > Terrestrial > Soil > Unclassified ... | reverse complement strand
GCGGAAGCGCTCCTCGCTCGACCGCAGGGCCTCCTCCGCCCGGTGGCGGTCGGTGATGTCCTCCAGGGCGCCGTCGTAGCGCAGGATCTCGCCCTGGTCGTCGCGCACGGCGCGCACCGTGAACCGCACCCAGATGACGGTGCCGTCGAAGCGGCGCACCCGCGCCTCGAAGCTCTGCGCCGTGCTGGCGCCGACGAGCGTCTGCTGCCAGCGGCGGCGGTCCTCGGGATTCTGATAGAGGTCGCCGACGTGGGTCTTGAGCAGCGCCTGAAGGTCGGGAAACCCGAGGATCTTCACCAGCGTGCTGTTGGCGTCGAGCATGACGCCCGCCGGGGTGGTGCGGTAGAGGCCGACGGGCACGCCTTCGAACAGGCCGTGGTACCGCTCCTCCGATTCGCGGAGCGCGCGCTCCGCCAGTTTGCGCTCGGCGACGTCGGAGACGACGGCGAAGGAGCCCATGAACCGCCCCTCGGCGTCGAACAGCCCGCGCGGCATCAGGAGAGTGGTGATGCGACCGCCGTCGCGGGTGATCGCCTCGATCTCGTACTGGGAGTTGTCGCCCTGGCGGCGGCGGTCGAATTCCGTCTCCAGACGCTCACGGTTGGCGTCGTCGAGGAACTCGGCACAGCGCCGCCCCAGCACCTCGTCGATCGGGTAGCCCAGCATCGCGGCGAAGCGCTCGTTGACGTAGACCAGCCGTCCCTCGGCGTCGCAGAGCCCGAGGCCGTCCGGCAGGCTGTCGACGATCAGGCGGAAAATATCGTCGTTTTGCATCCAACTCCGCGCCGGGGCGGCTTCGTCCTCCACCGAGAGTACGGCATCCAGACATGGCTCGAAAAGACGGACTCGTTCGGAACCCGCGGATTATATCGCTTCTGGAGGGAGGAAATCTCTGTGAGGTTACTCGCAAGCAGACTGTGGAGTACTTCACAGCAGATATGTCCAAGCTTCGATAAGTTATCCAGGCACCAACCGGCCGTGAAAACGGCAGGCCGCGCCCCGGGGGCCTCCTCCCAGGATGCGGCTTGGGTCCCTGGTCCGGCCGCGCCTGTCCCCCTCCCTGCGCGGCCGGACCGGACCGACCCCGTGGTCTCCTTCCTCCTGCCTTCACTCTCAATCATCCCCGCCGGTGATACCCTTGCTACGAAGTTGCTTGTCTCCCTGGGAGGCAGACCCGTGACCGACTCTCCGGCAACTCTCTATCTGGAGGATGTAGTCGACCAGTTCTACAAGCTCAAGGGCCTGGGGGACAAGGCCCTGGCCCAGGTGCGCGACGAGGATCTCTTCGTCACCCTGGACCCTGAGTCCAACAGCCTGGCGATCCTCATTCAGCACATGGCCGGCAACCTGCTCTCCCGCTGGACCGACTTCCTGAGCTCGGACGGCGAGAAGCCGAACCGCGACCGCGACTCCGAGTTCGTACTGGTCAGCACCACCCGGGAGGATCTCCTGGCCCGCTGGGAGGAGGGGTGGCGCTGCCTCTTCCAGGCTGTGGCCGCCCTCTCGGAGGAGGACCTGGCGATGACCGTGCTCATCCGCGCCGAGCCGCACAGCGTCATCAAGGCCATCAACCGCCAGCTCACACACTACGGCTATCACGTCGGCCAGATTGTCTTCCTGGCCAAGCATTTCGCCTCGGATCACTGGCGGACCCTCTCCGTGCCGCGAGGCGGCAGCGCCGCCTTCAACGCGATGAAGCTCGGCCGGCCGCCGTCGAAATGAGCCGGGAGGCCTCCGACATCCGGCGGCCCGTGGTCCGCCTGTTCGCCTACCTCGCGCCCTACCGCGGCAAGCTGGCGCTCGCGACCGGCGCCAGCGTCGCCAACAAGATCCTCGACCTCATGCCGCCGCTGCTGGTGGGCTGGGTGATCGACTCGCTGCGCGGCAAGCCGCCGGGCTGGATCGCCTCCCTCGCCGGCACCCGCGATCCGTGGAAGATGGCGATGGTGCTCTCCGGCCTCGCGGTCGTCATCTTCTTCTTCGAGAGTTTCTTCCAGTGGTGCTACCAGGCCGGCTTCATGACGCTCGCCCAGCGGGTGCAGCACGACCTGCGGATGGACGTCTACAACCGCATCCAGTCGCGGGAGATCGCCTTCTTCGAGGAGCACCGGCTGGGCGAGATCCTGGCCATGCTGAACGACGACGTCAACCAGCTCGAGCGCTTCCTGAACACCGGCTTCAACGAGCTGGTGCAGCTCGTGGTGCTGTTCGGCTTCGCCTTCGCCGTGATGTTCCCACTCTCCTGGCAGCTCTCGCTGGTGGCGGTGGCCCCGATCCCGGTCATCCTCTGGGGGAGCCTCGTCTACCAGCGCCGGGTCGAGCCGCGCTACCGATCGGTCCGCGAGGGGGTGGGCGGCCTCGCCAGCCGGCTGGAGAACAACATCTCCGGCATCCACGTCATCAAGAGCTTCACCGCCGAGGAGTTCGAGACCGAGCGCGTGCGCCAGGTCTCGGCCGAGTATCAGCGCGCCAACTTCGACGCCATCCGCCTCTCGGCCATCTACACGCCGCTGATCCGCATGGCCATCGTGGTGGGCTTCGCCGGCGTGCTGCTCATCGGCAGCTACTGGATCCTCAACGGCAAGGGCAACATCACCGTCGGCGAGCTGGTGCTCTTCGCGATGATGACCGAGCGCCTCCTCTGGCCGTTGACCCGCCTGGGCACCACGGTCGACGACTACGAGCGGGCCAAGGCGAGCGCCCGCCGCGCCTTCGGCCTGTTGGACACGCCGCCCGTCATCCAGGAACCGGCGGACCCTGAGCCCCTCGGCCGGGCGCGCGGCGAGGTGGTCTTCGACCGCGTCGAGTTCCGCTACTCCCGGGGTCCGGCGAATCAATCGGTGCTGAAGGGCATCAGCTTCACCGTCGCGCCCGGCGAGACCCTGGGCCTCGCCGGGGCCACGGGAGCCGGCAAGTCGACGCTTATCAAGCTGCTGCTCCGCTTCTATGACGTGACGGGCGGCGCGGTGCGCATCGACGGCCACGACGTGCGCGCCGTCACCCTGGAGGACCTGCGGCTCAACGTCGGCCTGGTGAGCCAGGACGTCTACCTCTTCCACGGCACCATCCGGGAGAACATCGCCTACTCGAGCGGCGCCTCGCTGGAGGAGGTGACGCGGGCGGCGCGGCTCGCCCAGCTCCACGACTTCGTGGTCTCGCTGCCCCAGGGGTATGACACCCTGGTGGGGGAGCGGGGCGTGAAGCTCTCCGGCGGCCAGCGCCAGCGCCTCTCGATCGCCCGCGCCATCGTCAAGGACGCGCCCATCCTCATCCTCGACGAGGCCACCAGCTCGGTGGACACGGAGACCGAGCGCGCCATCCAGCAGAACCTCGGCACCCTGATCGCCGGCCGCACCGCCCTCATCATCGCCCACCGCCTCTCCACCATCCGCCACGCCGACCGCATCCTCGTCCTGCGCGACGGCGAAGTGGCCGAGGAGGGGCACCACGACGACCTGGTGGCCCGCGGTGGCATCTACGCCGATCTCTGGAACGTGCAGTCGGGAGAGTTGGTGGAGGCAGGGACGGTCTGAGCTGTAACCGTTTTCAGGTGTCCCGGTTCTTGGCAGTTGTCGCACTCCTAGAACAGCAATCCAAGTTCTTTTGAAGTCATCTGCTATCAAAGGCGCTGAAGCTGTTCCGGCCCTGCCGTCGGTCCATCTCCTAGGGATGGATCGGCGGCGGGGTTCCTCTGTCTCGCCCCGATCTCGTCCCATCTCGCCAACGTCCCACCACATCCTCTAGACTCCCGGTTGATTCCCGCGTGCTCCGGTTCTCACAGCCGGTCGCGAAGTGACGTAAAATCGTAGCGATCCGCCAGAACCCTTGAGCCCTTGCTGGAGATGCCCGCCGCCGCCCACTCCATCGCCGTCGTCGCCGAGAAGCCCGCCGTCGCCCGCGACATCGCCCGCGTGCTCGGCGCGAGCCAGCGGGGGGACGGTTTTCTCCAGGGCAACGGCTATGTCGTGACCTGGGCCATCGGCCATCTGGTCACCCTCCCTCAACCCCACGAGGTCAATCCCGACTGGCGGAAGTGGCGGCGGGACCACTTGCCGATGCTCCCGCGCGACTGGCCCCTCGTCGTTTCCGAGGACACCAAGGAGCAGTTCGAAGCCGTCCGCCGGGTGATCACCGCCCCCGGCGTCGAGCGTATCGTCTGCGCCACGGACGCCGGGCGCGAGGGCGAGCTGATCTTCCGCTACATCTACGAGGCCGCCGGCTGCACCAAGCCCGTGCAGCGCCTGTGGATCTCCTCCCTCACCTCCGACGCCATCCGCCAGGGCTTCGGCAAGCTGCGCGACGGCCGCGAGTTCGATCCGCTGGCCGACGCCGCCCGCGGCCGCAGCCGGGCGGACTGGCTGGTGGGCATGAACCTCTCCCGCGCCTACACCCTGGACTTCAACGAGGACCTCTCCGTCGGCCGCGTCCAGACCCCGACGCTCGCCATGCTGGTCGAGCGCGAGCTCGCCATCCGCGCCTTCGTGCCCGAGGACTATTTGGAGGTGCTGGCCACCTTCTCGCCGGAAAGCAATCGAGGGGCAGACGAGGAATCCCGTCCTGGTTACAAGGGCACGTGGTTCCGGGGGTTCTTCCCGAATCCCGAAGCCAAGAGGATCAAGACGGCGCCGGATGGAAAACCGGGATCGGACCTCGAAGAGGCGATGCGGATCGTGGCCCGCGCCCGCACCGGCCAGGCGGAGATCGAGTCGATCCGCGCCGAAACGAAGCGCATGCCGCCGCCGCTCCTCTACGACCTTACGGAGCTGCAGCGCCACGCCAACCGCCTCTACGGCTTCAGCGCCAAGAAGACCCTGGGGCTCGCGCAGGTCCTCTACGAGCAGAAGAAGCTCATCAGCTATCCGCGCACGGACAGCCGCCACCTCTCGACCGACGTCGCCGCAACCTTGAGCGACATCGTCCGCGCCATCGAAGGGCCGTACCTCAACAAGATGGCCCCCGGCACCGGCGAGCGACCGTTGAGCAAGCGCTTCGTGGACGACTCCAAGGTCACGGACCACCACGCCATCATCCCCACGCCGACCTCGCCCGCGGGCGCCGACCTCCTCGACGACGAGCGCAAGATTTACGACCTCATCTGCAGGCGTCTCCTCTCCGCTTGGCACGACGACCACATCTGGTCCGTCACCACCGTCATCACCGCCATCAGCAATCCGCCGCCCTCCGGCATCGGCGAGCCGTTCGTGGACCGCTACCACAGCACCGGCACGCTGGTGGATCAGGTGGGCTGGAAGGTTCTCGACATCCAGACGAAGAAGAAGCCGAGGGACGAAAGGGACACCAAGGACAGCAGGGACGAGAAGAAAGACGACGGCAACGCCGATCCCGCGCCCGTCGAGGAGAACCAGGATCTGCCCTCCGGGCTGACGCAGGGGCAGAAGCAGGATCTGCTGGACGTGCGCGCCGTGGCCAAGCAGACCCGGCCGCCCAAGCGTTTCACCGAGGCGACGCTCCTCACGGCCATGGAGACGGCCGGCAAGACCCTGGACGACAAGGAGCTCTCCGAGGCCATGAAGGAGTCGGGTCTCGGCACGCCGGCGACGAGGGCGGAGATCATCGAGACCCTCCTGCGCCGCGAGTACATCTTGCGGGAGGGCAAGACCCTGGAGGCGACGGACAAGGGCATCCGCCTCATCGAAGTCGTCCACCCGCACGTCAAGAGCCCCGCCATGACCGGCCAGTGGGAGGCCCAGCTCCAGCGGATTCAACGCGGGCAGGGGGATCTGGCGGTGTTCATGAAGGGGATCGAGGAGTATGTGCGGGCGGTGGTGGGGAATGGGGGCGGGGGGGTAACGCAGATCGTAAGACCCTCACCTCCCCGGCCCTCCTCTCCCGCCCCCTCCCAACCCCCCTCACCGGGAGAGGAGGGAGACAAGCGGCCGATTCGAAGGGAGTCGCTGGCACCGGGCTTCGACCGCGCCGCCGGGTCCCTCACTCCCCCAACCCCCTCTCTCCCAGCCTCCCCCCCGCCGGCCGGGAGAGAGGGGGCTCAAACCGGGCAGCTCTTTGCTTTTAGGCAAATCACTCCCTCTTCTCCCGTCGGGCAGGGGGGGAGGCTGGGAGAAGAGGGCCGGGGTGATGAGGGTCTTCTGCAGGCGTCGAAGCCAGCGCCCAGGCCCGGAGGTGAGGGCCGCGACCTACCCACTCTCCTGCGCACCGCCTTCCACCTCACCGCCTTCCGCCCCTACCAGGAAGCGGTCTGCCGGGCGGTGACCGCGGGGCGGGACGTCCTCCTCGTGATGCCCACCGGCGCCGGCAAGTCGCTGTGCTATCAGCTCCCCGGCCTCGCGCGGGGGGGCACGACGCTGGTCGTCTCGCCGCTCATCGCCCTCATGGAGGATCAGGTCGGCAAGCTTCGCGAGCTGGGGCTGCGGGCCGAGCGCATCCACTCCGGGCGGGAGCGGTCGGCGTCGCGGCAGGCTTGCGTGGACTATCTCGCGGGCCGGCTCGACTACCTCTTCATCGCCCCCGAGCGCCTCTCCGTGCCCGGCTTTCCGGAGATGCTCGCCAAGCGCACGCCGGCCCTCATCGCGGTCGACGAGGCGCACTGCATCTCCCAGTGGGGCCACGACTTCCGGCCCGACTACCGGCTGCTGGGCGGCCGCCTGCCGCTGCTCCGGCCGGCGCCCGTGATTGCTCTGACGGCCACCGCCACGCCCCTCGTGCAAGACGACATCGCCGCCCAACTCGGCCTCGCCCGCGAGGAGCGCTTCATCCACGGCTTCCGGCGCACCAACATCGCCGTCGAGGTGGTGGAGATGCTCCCCTCGGACCGCGTCGAAACCGTCCAACGCCTGCTGGCCGATCCGGAACGCCGGCCGGCCATCGTCTACGCGCCCACCCGCAAGGAGGCGGACCTCCTCGGCACCCTGCTGCACGGCGAGTACCCCGCCGCCACCTATCACGCGGGCCTCACCGCCCACGAGCGCGACCGCGTGCAGACGGCCTTCCTCGCCGGCCGGCTGGAAGTGATCGTCGCCACCATCGCCTTCGGCATGGGCGTCGACAAGGCGAACATCCGCACCGTCATCCACACCGGCATGCCGGGAAGCGTCGAAGGGTATTACCAGGAAATCGGCCGCGTCGGCCGCGACGGATTGCCATCGCGCGCCATCCTCCTGTATTCGTACAATGACCGCCGCAACCACGAATGGTTTCACAACCGGGATTATCCAGAAGTCGCCGAGCTCGACCGCATCTTCCGCACCCTCGTCGCGCAGTCCCAGGTGGACGGCCAGATCCGCAAGAGATTGGGTATGGACGAGGAGCTTTTCGAACGCGCCCTCGAAAAGCTATGGATTCACGGCGGCGCTCTGGTGGATGCGGACGGCAACGTCGCCCTGGGCAACACCGCGGCCAGCGCCTGGCAGCGGGCCTACATCGCGCAGCGCGACCATAAGCTCGAGCAGCTCGAGAAAATGGTGCGCTACGCCGAGTCCAACGGCTGCCGCATGCTCCACCTCGTGCGCCACTTCGGCGACCAGGAGGATTCAGGCGAGCCGTGCGGCCTGTGCGACATCTGCGCGCCGGATGAATGTGTGGTCCGCCGCTTCCGCGAGCCCAACCCGCTGGAGCAGGAGCTGCTGACGAAAGTTCTCAAGACGCTGCGCCGCCGCGACGGCCAGACCACCGGCCAGCTTTATAAAGAGACCTGCCCGGACGATCTTTCCGACCGCAAATCTTTCGAGCACCTGCTCGGCGGCATGGTCCGTGCCGGTCTTCTCCTGCTCCAGGAGGACTCCTTCGACAAGGAAGGAAAAACCATTCGTTTCCAGCGCGCCATCCTCACACCCGAGGGCTACACCGGCGATCCGGCGGCCCTCAGCCGGCTGGAGATGGCGCAGGAGCTGCCCAAGACGCGAAAGAAAAGGCAGCGCCCGGACAAGGGAGAGCCCAAGGCGGTGCGAGAGCGGCTGGCCCGAGGCGGCCAGGTGGGTCCGGCCACGGCGCCGGACCTGGTCTCGCCGCAGCTCGTCGAAGCCCTCAAGACCTGGCGCCGCGCCGAGGCCAGCCGCCGCCGCGTCCCCGCCTTCCGCATCCTCACCGACCGAGCCGTCCACGCCATCGCCCTCAACCTGCCGCGAAGCGAGTCTGACCTCCTCAACGTCCCCGGAATCGGTCCGACGATCGTGACGAAATACGGACGGGAGATTCTGGGGATCGTGGAGGCTGGTTAGCCTTCCCTGCGCGTCCATTCACCCCCGGGCGACCTTACCCAGAGATCGTCGTGCGCATCGAGCCATTCACCCGTGGGTTGATCCGTCTTCGGCTCCGAGCCGAAGCGAAGCACGTGCTGATCGGGATCCTCGATCTGCATCTCATACGCCCACGGATAGTTCGTCGGCGGATGCCGGACTTTCGCTCCCTTGTTCGTATATTCCTCGAAGAGAGCCCCGGCATCCTCGACGCCGATCCAGACCCACGTGCCGGGATTTCCCTGGTCTCCTTCGCACAACATGATGGAGCAGCGGTCCCGCGAGATTCCCGCCATGATTCCAGGGCTCTGCCAATCCACCTTGAACCCGAGTACGTTGACATAGTGGTCAAGGCTGGCCGGCAGGCTTTGAACGCGAAGAATCGGGGTGATGCCTTCAAACATCGGCGCTGTCTCCTTGGGTGTCTTGAGGCTCTTCAAAGAACTGAACCATTGACTCCAGCTCCCCGAGGAGCTCAGAAGGAACTTCGGTTCGATCAATAACCTGAAGAGCGATCGCCCGGGCAACCGCATGGGTGGGAGAGAGGTCTCGATAAGCGACGTAGAGATCGCGAGACACGCCGTCATGAAAACGATGAATGCGGTCGCTGAGCTCGAAGGGATCGATTTCCCCTCCTCGCCACCGAGCAAAGTCCATCTCGATCTTCGCCAGTTCATGGCCGAGCTCGCGTCTGTAAGCCACCCCGGCGAGCTCGCGCAATTTACGCTTGTTTGCCTTGGTATCGAGCATGGTTCACCTCTTGAAACCAAGTACTACCACACCCACCCCGACCAGCAGAATCCCCAGCCACTCCCGCAGGCTCGGACGCTCGCCCAGGAAGAGAGTGGCGAAGAGGGCGACGAGCACCAGGCTCAGCTTGTCGACCGGCGCGACCTTCGACGCCTCTCCGATCTTCAGTGCCCGGAAGTAACAGACCCAAGAAGCGCCCGTCGCCAGCCCGGAGAGGACCAGGAAGGACCACGTCTTCGTCTGGAGATCGAAGGGATTGCTCCACTTGCCGGTGAAGAACACGAACCCCGTGAGGGCGATCAGGATGACGAACGTCCGGATGAGCGTCGCGAGATCGGAGTCGACGCCCTCCAGGCCGATCTTGGCGAAGATCGCCGTGAGGGCGGCGAAGACCGCCGAGAACAGGGCCCAGTGAAACCAGCCGGAGCTCGAAGCAGCCATCGGAGACTCTCCTTTCGCGTCGGCCGCCCATCCTCAGAAGGCCGTCTCCATTCTATGGCGGGAGACGCGTCTCCCGCCGGCCGCTTCTCAGGGGGTGCCGCTCTCCGGATGTTTCCCCGGCACACCGGGGTGGAGAGGCGTAAAAGAGGGTGGGTCACTGGCGGGAAAGCTCTCCTCGGAAGCCTCGTCCACCCCATCATCCTCCTCGTCGTCATCGTAAGGGGGCTGAGGCGGCGGGGTCGGCAATGGGGCGGTAGGCTCAGGCTCGGGCATAAGGTTCCTCCTGGCCGTCACCCCTCTGCAAGAGCCCGGCCAAGGCTCCAGCTCATCAGGGCTCATCGGGAAAGTGGCCAGGAACCGGATCGATTTGGAAGAGTGAAGGTGGTTCTTGGGAGGTCGAGTTGCGGTCTAAGTGCCGATTTCTCAAGCTTCAGTGACACCTCGGGCCAGAACCCTCAGCGAGGGCGAGAAAAAGGAGCTGGAGCCGTGCCTACGCCGCGACGAAGGGCAGAGCAGGCGGAAAACTGCCCGCCGGGAAACGGACGGTCGGGTCTCCCGCTCGTAGTCTGTCGGCGGCGCTTCGATAGGCCGCGACAAACTCGCGATAGGCGTTATAAAGCTCACGCCGGACATGACGGCTGGCGGCATGAACGAGAGGAGCTGGAGATTTCTTCGATCGCTGCGGCCGGTCGTGTGGATGCTGGCTGAGAATGGCTGGAACGCCGAGCGGCTGTTTTCCGTTTTTGGCTCGCTGCGCTGCGAACTCGCTTTCGATCTCGGCGACCAGCGCGGCTGCACGTCGGCGCCAAGCGGTTTCTGAGAGGCCTTTCCAGCAAGGGAGAGGAGAGAGGATTAGAGTCTCGAGAGTCGCGAAGTGCAGTCTGTCGAAAGACTCTCCCCGACGGCGCGCCGCGTACTCTTGCGTGCGATCAAACCAATAGCCTTCGACGGCTCGGCCTTCGGCGAAGGCTCTGGCGACATGGACTCCTGGCCAGTCTACAGGCCGTTCTACAAGTCCTTCTTTCGGGCCATGGCTCAGGATATATCTCAGTCTCCCGACCTGTGCGGCCTCTTCGGCGCTCACCAGGATTGCCTGATAGCGCCGGGACCAGATCTTCTCGCGCCAATCCGCGAGCCGGCTGACTTCTCGCGCCAGGTTGGAGTTGACGTAGCCCATGAACTTGGCGAGCTGGCGCGCGGAGTCCACGTCGAGTAAAAGGTGATAGTGGTTTCCAAGGAAGCAGTAGCCACAGCAACGGACTTGGAAGGTTCTCTGGGCACGGGCGAGGATTCCGACGACGATCTCATCGAGCTGCTGGCTGGGTAGGAGCAGCAGTCTTCCGTGGATCGTTCGGCAGGTGACCTCGACCAGCGCGCCGCCCTCAGGGACGAAGCGAAGTGATCGGCTCATACCCTATAAGAGACGGAAAAAACGCCTCTCATCTTACAACGATCTGTAAGTCACCTGCCTGCAATGGGTTACGAGGCCTCCAAAACGGGCTGCGACCCGCTAGTGTGCGCGGGCGGCCGGCCCGCCGCGAAACGGCTGGCACCTCGGCGGCACCTCGGCGGCGCCCCCCCTGGGAGCGCCGGCGTCCCGCCGGCCTGCTAACTCCGTTTTTCTTTCGCGGCGGGAAGGAAGGCAAAAGCTAAGTTAGCTGGCCGGCGGGACGCCAGCGCTCCCAGGAGGGGCCGCTCAAGGAGGTTCTCGCCGCTCCGCCTTCTAGCCGCAGGAGGGGCTGGCCGGCCGAGAACAGATGCCAGGCGTTCCACCTCGGCCGCGAAACGGCTGGCACCTAACGCCGGCGGCTCGTCCGTGCCAGCCACCGCCCAATCGTCGCCCGTCACCAAGGACCGCATGCCGCGGCCCTAGGCGAGCGTCAGTTATAGGTGACACATTGTGTTGGGAGGGGCACTGCCGCAGTGGCAGTTCCTTACACAAATACCGCAGGCGCCAGGCCCAAGACTACAGGCAAAGTCGCAAGTCTCAGCGCAATCCGCAGTACAGTTGCACCACGCATCGGCTGCAGAACACGTGGTGACTGTGCCGTCGCAATTGAGGGAGGTCGCCGGTACACTCGTGCAAGAGCTCACCGGCGTGCAGCTCAAGGTAGTAACCTGGCAAGTCGTAGTGCACGACGTGGCAAACAGCGGCGTGGTCAGGCCGAGGAAGATGGCTGCCGTGGTGATCGGCAGCAGCGCGGCAAGAATCAAGAGCCTTCTTCTCATTTAGAGCCTCCTTTGTCCAAAGTCTCCCTTTTCGGGCACCGTTGTGTGCCATCAGGTCACGAGCCAGCACCATCCACGAGCACAGGCGGAGATGGCTGGGGAGTGCCCCTAAAAGCTAGGGTGCCCAAGGTTCCTCAGGCGGGACAAATTCTTATGAAAAGCTGCGCAAAAGGAGTCCCCGGCTGCGAAACGGCTGGCACCTCACGCCTGCGGTCCCCCTTGTTGCCGTTCCGCGCCACTCGGCAGGACGGCGACGAAGAGCCAATCGTATAAGCTAGTGTGATTGAGCAGCGCGACGCCGCGCCACCCTTCAGGGATCGTCCACCGGCTCGCCGACGCTTGTCATCCTCCTGCCGCACAGAAACGAGAGAACAGACACGCATCGCGGAGGTCGTCGCCATGGAATCCAAGCTTGAAAAGGAAGTGCGCTTCTTGAAGATTTACGCTGTAATGGCCACGCTCTTTGGCGCGGTGCTTTTCCTTTCCGCCTTTACCGTCCACGGCAAGAAGCAGAAATTTGAGGAGATCGATGTTGAGCGCATCAATATCGTGGAAAGGGACGGCAGGCTCCGCATGGTGATCTCCAATGAGGAACGCCAGCACCCTACCCTTACGGCTACGGCCTCTAGTCGAGTCTAGTCGAGCTTGGATGGTCAAAGTTAGGCGCCTGCGACAATCGTCAATCGACATGCCGACCTTGAATTTTCTGCGCGAGTTACTCCGCGCTCGCTTTACGCGCAATGGGCTTTGGAAGGCAAATGTCGCAGCCCGCTACGCAACCGGCGAAGGCGTCGGGAAGAACGAGGCGAAGGCTCGCATCTGGTACGCCCGGGCTGCCAAGGCAGGTGACGCATCGGCGCTGTTCAACTTGGGGATCATGCTTCTCGAAGGAGAGGGCGGTCCAGTTGAAGAGTCTCGCGGCAGGGCCTTGGTTCTCGCAGCCGCGAGTCGAGGCGACGGAGCGGCTCAGAAGGTTCTGGCCTACACGTTCACGGACGGACGCTGGGGTTTTCCCGTCGATCCTGAAAGAGCCGAGCACTGGCGCCGTCTTGCGGTCGCACAAGGAATGCAGGTCTGAAACGCCGCCGGTCTGCTTCGACTGCGGCGACGAGCTCTTCCTTGATGCCTTGAACGTTTCGGCGCGGGCGAGGGGCCAAAGTCCTACTTGATCGCCGCCACCACCAGCCTGGCGATCGCTTTTGCGCCGTCCTCATTCGGCCGGTCGCCGAAGGCGACTACGAAAGCCACTTTATCGTTGACCTTCACCCAGAGTTGGCGGGCATCCGCTCCGTTGTTGAGGTAAGCCCTTTCGCCGATCCCGATCACATCGACTTTCTGAACCAGCGGCTGGGTGTTATAAACCTCAATCGGCGTCAAGACGACATATCCGAAGTGAGCTTCTTTGTCCGGGTCTTTCGCTCCCTCATACCAACATCCACTCGTGCCGGGCGAATCGTAGTACTGGAAGCTCTTGGGACCGCTGACCGCCTTCCGGCCCATCACAGCCTCGATGTCTTCCTGAGGGATCGCCTTGCAAAGGTCGACCGCCCTCAAATCGTTGCCGAGAACGATGGGGGACACGGCGGCTTTCGGTGGGGAGCCGTAGCTTTTTCCTGAGCCGCAGGCGACGACAGCGAGGAGCATAACCGCGACAACGGCATAGATCGTCCTGTTCATTTTTCCGCCCTTCCTTGTAGGGTCGCGTAGTCAAGTCAACGCCAGCGATTCTACCGCCACACAAGTGGCGCTCCGCAAGGGGAGGGCGCGTTACGCTCCCTCTCTATCGCTTCGCATCCGAGCCGCAGTAAAGATCGCGCCGCCGCTCCAGGTCCGCCCTGACGGCGCGCTTGAATTCCTCGCTACCGGGCGGTTCCTTCAAGGACCGGCAGTAGGCCTCGATGTCGACCGTCTCGACGCAGACGCGGATCGTCTTGAACAGCCGTGGCAGGAGCTGGCCGGGGTGCTGGACGTGGTGAAGGCCGCCGCTGTAGGCGAGGAGCATGCGGCCGCTGCCCACGACTTGCAGGATGTCGGCGATGCCGCCGCGAACGGTCATGGTCCGGCCCTCGAGATCCAGGCCCGTGTCACGCTTCATCCGGCCTTCCGGGGCGAGCAGGACCATGCTGTCGGGGCCGATGCTGGAAAGGACCTGCTCCCAGGTGTGATCGCGCTCGCGGCTGATCGAAACCACACTGCCGGCGAGGAATCCGAAGAACCTCCCCACGAGCGGGCGCCGCATGGTCTTCGCGGCCGACGGCATCACGCCGTGCCGCGCCACGCGGCGGAGGAAGCGGTTCGGCGGGACGGCGGCGAAGAGCCATTCGTAAAGGCTGGTGTGATTGAGCAGCGCGACGACACGGACGCCACTCCAAGGATCGGCCACCGGCTCGCCGACCCAGTCGACCTCAATGCGGAAGAAGGCCCGGCTCAGCGCCTTGGCGCAAACCAGCACGATGTAGCTCAGGTGCTGCCGCCACCCCGCCGCCGGCTCACCACCCACGCCGGCGCCCGAGACGTTATTTCGCTGATTGTGCATGTATCTTTGAGATTCTCGCGTCATCGGTTGATGGTGTCAAGACAGCCCTCCCCCATCGGCCGGGAGAGAGGGGGCTATAACAGCCGATCAGAAGTGGACCGCCACGCCTGCCATATATTGCATGCCCGAAAGATCGAGGCCGCCATGGGCCTTGAAAGCTCCGCCGAGATCGGCGTCGGCCACGGTGTATCGGCCCTCGGCCATCAGAGAGACGCCGGAGGCCACGGGCACCTGCAGCCCGGCGAGGGCGTAGTAGCCGAAGGTGAGGAAGTTGGATTCCTTGCTATCGGTGTACTTGGTCGTGCAGTTGCCGTCCTCATCGCAATCGTCGGTTACGTGCGAGCTGCGATAGGTATGCACCTGCCCTGCGTAGAGACCGCCGCCGGCGCCCAGGTATGGGACGAATCCGTGCTGGGTGCCGGCTGGATAGAACACGTATCCGGCCGTCAACGCGAAGATCGCGAGCTCCAGGTGATGCTCGAGGGGATCGCCGCGGTGATTGAGCACGTCGCGCGACGGCTCGCTGATCGTATGGATGTCGAGGCTGCTGGAGAGCATGAGGGCGTTGTGGAGGTCGAGATGCTTGATGAAATCGCCGCCGAAGATGAAGCCATCGAGATCACCGCGGCCGGCGTTGAAGTGCTGGAAGTTGTCGTCCCAGAAGTCGCTTTTGCCGTTGAGCGTCGATGCGCCCAGCCAGACGCGGCCCTCGGTGAAACGGCTGGGACTTTGATAGACCCTCGGAAGGTCCGCGGAGGTCTCCGGGGTCTGAGAATCTTGCGCGAAGGCCATCGTTGCGATTCCGAGAATCGCGAGGGCCAGCATGAAGCTTCGTATTGACAGGTTCATCGTAGTCTCCTTTTCGATCGGCTCCGGTCAGGCGGGGCCGTATCCCTGAAATACAGACTAGCGGGGTGCTCCAGCGTCCGGCAGAGCATGAACATGCGCGCCCGGTCCCGGCCGGAGTGACGGAGAAGGGGTAGACTCAACGGCATGTTGCGCCGAAGGATTGCTGGGATGCGGATCTGGATTCCGGCTCTGCTGGCGGCGGCGCTCGCCCTGAGCGCCGCGGCAGGGGCGGAGCGCCTGCCGGTCCGAGCCTATACCGTCGACGACGGCCTGGCCGGCGATGAGATCAACACGATCCTGCAAGATTCCCGCGGCTACCTGTGGATCGGCACCGATACCGGCCTCAGCCGCTTCGACGGCACCCGGTTCGTCGAATACGACTCACGGCAGGGCCTGCCGAGCCCGCACGTCACCGCTTTGCTGGAAACCGCGAGCGGTGATCTGCTGGTGGGCACGACCGGCGGACTGGTGCGTCTCGATCTCGCTCCGGCTTCGACGAGCCAGATCTTCAAGCCCTTGCCGGACCCTTCAACCCCCTCCAATCCTTCGGCGGCGGCCCGGCGCCTGGGCCGGGTCTCGGACCTGCTCGCCGACGGCAACTCCACCTGGCTGGTGGACTCCACGGCGAGCGGCGGCCTTTTCCGTCTCCACCCGTCCGGCAACCGCATCGGGCTCGAAGAGGTGAAGCGAGAGCCTGGGATGTCGGTGGCGGGAGGCACGGCGCTGGCTCTCGACGGCGCGGGCGGCATCTGGGTGGGGACTTCGGCCGGCCTCCTGCACCGGCTCGCCGATGGCCGCTGGATCGAGGTGCCGGTACTTCCTCCTTTCCAGGTGACGGGCATCGCGGCTCTGCTGCTCGATACCCAGCACCGTCTGTGGATCGCAACGACCGAGGCGCTGTACGTGCTCGAGCCCGGCGCTTCCGGCCCCGGGGGCTCGCGTTTCGACTCCGCCTCGGGGTTCGCCGGCATGCGGCGCTCCGGTAGTCTGTTGCAGACCCGCGACGGCAAGATCTGGATGACGACCAGCGCGGGCCTCAGCGTATTCGACGGCCGGGAGTTGCGCACCTACACCCGCCGCAACGGGCTGCTGCCGGACGATCTCACCGGGCTGGCCGAGGATCGCGACGGCAACCTGTGGGTAGGCACCCGCTCTCACGGCCTGATGCGCCTCGCGCACAACGGCTTTGTCACCTATGGCGCCGCGGAGGAACCGGCGGGACCGGGCGTCGGACAGATCTTCGAGGATGGCCAGTCCACTCTCTACGTCTGGGGCGGCGACCGGCTGCATTCGAAACTATTCGCCTTCGACGGCGAGCAGTTGCACGACGTGACGCCGGAAGCGATCGAGCGTGCCGGCCCCCCGGGGCGGGGCCGGCACCAGATCGTGATGCCGGACGCGAGCGGCGAGATCTGGCTGGGTACCGCGGCCGGTCTCTGGCGCATACCCAAGGCCGGCAATCCCGCCGCCCTGAAACATGGACCCGCAACGTTCTGGAAGGCCACGGAAGAGATGGGGGAGATCTCCCGCCTGTTCGAAGACTCGCAGGGCCGGCTCTGGGTGGCTTCGCTGGGGACTCAGAATCTCTCCCTTTGGGATCGAGGCACGAAACGATTCACCCCCGTCGCCAGGATCGATCGCCTGGGACGCGGCGCGCCTTCGGCGTTCGCCGAGGACCCCTCCGGCAATCTCTGGATCGGCTTTTCCTCCGGCGGCGTGGCGCGATTGCATGGCGACGCGGCGGATCTTTTTCTAGCCGGCGGCGATGTGCCGCTGGGATCGATCAACGATCTGTTCGTCGACAGCCGCCGGCGCCTCTGGGTCGCCTCCGCCAACGGCGGCGTGATCCGGATGGAAAATCTCAACGCTCCTCAGCCGCGGCCGGTCGCCTACACCGTTTCGCAAGGTTTGTCGAGCGATCGCGTGCTGTGCGTGACGGAGGACCGCCGGGGGATCATCTATCTCGGCCATGGCCGGGGAATCGATCAGCTCGATCCCCAGACCGGCCGCATCCGTACCCTGACCGCGGCCGACGGGCTCCCCTCGCGAGTCGTCAACGTGGCGTTCCGCGCCCACGACGGCAGCCTCTGGTTCGGCACGCCTTCGGGGCCGTCACGCTATCTGCCGGAAACTCCGCGCATCGAAGCGCCGCCGCCCATCTTCTTGAGCGCCGTGCGCATCGGCGGCGTGCCCACCCCTCTGCCGCCGCTCGGCCTGCACGACTTCTCAGGGCTCACGCTGCCGCCCGAACGCAACCAGTTGGAGGTGCGATTCATCGGCATCAGCTTCGCGAACGGCGCCGGGCTGCGGTACCAATATAAACAGGACGGCCCGGCCTTCAACTGGAGCGAGCCGCGGGCGGAGCGCTCGGTGCTGCTGGGCAACCTCGCGCCGGGCAAGTATCGCTTTCTGTTCCGCGCGGTGACGCCCGGCAACGTGGCGAGTCCCTCGCCCGCCTCGCTTGCGTTCACTTTGTCGCCGCCTTACTGGCAGCGCTGGTGGTTCGTGCTTCTCGTTGCTTCGGCCGCGGCGGCGGTGGGCTGGTCTCTTCACCGTGTCCAGGTGGCGCGCCTGCTGGAGCTCGAAAGAGTGCGCTCCCGCATCGCCGCCGATCTGCACGACGATCTGAGCTCCAGCCTGTCGCGCATCTCCATTCTTTCCGGAGTCGGCCGGAGCCGGATGACCGACCCGCAAGCGCTGGAGGCAACGATCTTCGATCAGATCGGCGAGACCGCGCGCGAGCTGATCGAGGCCACCGGCGACATCGTCTGGGCGATCGACATGCGCCGCGGCGATCTCGAAAGCCTCCTGGTCCGCACCCGGCGCTTCGCGGGGGACTTGCTGGAGGCGCGCGGCGTCAGCGTCCTGTTCGCCGGGCCTCCGCGAGCCGCCGAGATCGTCCTGCGTCCCGAGATGAAACGGGAGCTGTACCTGGTGCTCAAGGAGGCGCTCCACAATGCCTGCAAGCACGCGCAGGCGAAAAAGGTGTGGATCGAGGTCGCGGCGTCGGGCCGCGAGCTGGTGGCCGAGGTGCGGGACGACGGCGTCGGGTTCACGGGCGACGGGGCCTCTGGAAACGGGCACTCGGGCAACGGCCTGCGCAATCTCAGGGAGCGCGCGGCGAGGCTGGGCGGCACGCTCGCGGTGGACTCGGCGCCGGGTGAGGGAACCCGTGTGTGCCTGAGCCTGCGGCTGTGAGATGGAACGGGACGCATGATCATGTCTGACGGGCGTGAGCGTCACGGCGGAAACTAGGACCATGAAAATTTTGGAGGAAGGACCATGATCGAGCCAGACCCCATCCGCGTGACGATCGTCGAGGACGACCGGCTCACTCGCGAGGGTCTCCGGATGCTCGTGGACGGCACGCCGGGCTATCGCTGCAACGCGGCCTTCGGCTCCCTGGAGATGGCGATGGCCGCGCGCGGCGGCGAGCCGCCGGACGTGGTGCTGCTCGACATCAAGCTCCCGGGAATGCCGGGCTCGGAGGGCGTCGCCTCGCTGCGCGAGAAGTGGCCGCGGGCGGCGGTCCTCATGCTCACCTCTTCCGCCGACGAGGACAAGATTTTCGAATCGTTGTGCAACGGGGCCATCGGCTACCTGCTCAAGTCCACGCCGCCAGCGCGCATTCTCGAAGCGGTGCGCGAGGCGCACGCCGGCGGCGCGCCCATGTCGCCCGAAATCGCCCGCAAGGTGGTGGAGCTTTTTAGACGCAACCCGCCGCCGGTCGCGCTGGACGAAGCGCTCACGCCGCAGGAAATCCAACTGTTACGCTTGCTGGCCGAAGGTTGCAGCTACCAGGTCGCGGGCGATCAGCTCGGCATCAGCATCAACACGGTGCGCAACTACATTCGCAACGTGTACGAGAAGCTCCAGGTGCATACCAAGTCCGCGGCCGTGAGCAAGGCGATGCGGGCGGGGCTGCTGTAGAAGAATTCAAGCGAAGCCGAGAGGCGGATTTCCCTGGACTCGTCTCCCGCTTTCTGGTACAAGGGTTGGGATCTTCGGTGACATTCCGAGCTTTTCCGCCCCAGCGAGGGGCAAGGGACCCGACCATGGCTATCCCCCGAATCGGCGCGACCGTCCGCTGTGCTCTCTGCGCATTGCTTCCACTGCTCTTTTTCGTCACGGCCGGCAGCGTCGCTGCCCAGGACGCCGCATCCCGGGGGGAGGTCGTCCGTCCGATCGCCAAGCCCATCGGTTCTCCCGTCGAGCTTCACCTGATCAAGGCCGGAAGCTCGACGAGAGATCTGCGCACCCTGCCGGCGACGCCGCCCGAGAAGATGGAGCGGCCCGAGCGGGAAGGCCCGGAGATCGAGCCGGTGGAGCTTCCTGGCGGACCGCCCTTCGTCAACGCCTCGTCGGTCCTGCCCAAGGCCAACGTCGCCGCGCCCCCTCCGATCGCGAGCTTCGACGGCCTCGACTTCGCCAACTGGGGAGCGGGGCATCCGCCGGACACCAATGGCGACGTCGGCCCGACCTACTTCATTCAGACCGTCAACACCTCGATCGGCATCTACCTGAAGTCGACCGGGGTCCGCGTGGCCGCGTTCACCTTCAATACCTTCATGAGCCAGGGTGCTTTCGGCAATCTTTGCGATACCAACAATTTCGGCGATCCCGTGGTGTTGTATGACACTTTCGAAAATCGCTGGGTCATCACCGATTTTTCCTTCCAGCTCGACGGCTCGGGCAACGTCATCAATCCGCCCGGCTCGTTTCAATGCTTCGCGGTCTCCAAGACGGGGGACCCGGTCTCGGGCGGCTGGAACTTCTACTCGATCAATACGGCCGGCGGACTGGGCGACTATCCCAAGTTCGGCATCTGGCCCGACGGCATCTACATGTCCACCAACATGTTCGGCTACGCCGCCGGAGCGTCGTTCCAGAACCCGCGCGTGTACGCCTTCAACAAGGCCCAGATGTACGCCGGCGCTCCCACCGTCCAGGTGGTCACCTTCAACGCTCCGTCGGCGGAGTTCACCCTCCTTCCCGCCAATGCCAGATTGCAGAGCGGCACGCCTCCGGCGGGAAGCCCGAACTACTACTCGGTGGTGGCGCAGTTTCTGAACGTGGTGAGCGTGTACAAGTTCCACGTGGACTGGAACAGCATTTCGACCTCTACGTTCACCGGACCTTTCACCTCCCTCACCGCCACCAGTTGGAGCCAGTTCACGGGCGCGGGCGGCCTCGTGCCCACACCGGCGAACAACATCGACACTCTGTATCCGCGGCTGATGATGCAAAACCAGTACACCAACATCGGTGGCGTCGAATCGCTGTGGAACAGCCACACGGTCGGCGCCGCGGGCGCCACCTCGGCCCAGGCCGCGGTGCGGTACTACCAGGTGAAGGTCACGGGCGGAGCCGTGGAGGCGAACGCCAGCCAGGCCTTCACCTGGAGCCCCGATGCGACGATCCATCGCTTCATGCCCAGCGTCGCGGTCGATCGCGCGGGGGACATGGCGATCGGCTACAGCGCGTCGAGCGCGACGGTG
>Ga0134121_10001671_pt1 | contig 20532 bp, 18 predicted proteins | sample KB301_FD_96463 | JGI IMG/M metagenome (GOLD analysis project Ga0134121, IMG submission 96463) | Terrestrial soil microbial communities without Nitrogen fertilizer from Kellogg Biological Station, Michigan, USA - KB3-0-1 | ecosystem: Environmental > Terrestrial > Soil > Unclassified ... | reverse complement strand
CGCCGAACCACGAGACGCATCTGGCCCTGCTGTCAAACGGCGTCGTGATTCTGGAAGGCTTGAACCTGGCTGACATTCCGGCCGGCAACTATGAACTCATCTGCCTGCCGTTGCGTTTACGAAACAGCAAAGGCGACGGCGCCCCGGCGCGAGTTGTTTTAAGAACGATTGATTAATCTCTGCGTAGCCTCTGCGTCCTCTGCGCCTCTGCGGTTTGACACGGACATTTACCGCAGAGACGCAGAGAACGCAGAGGCTACGCAGAGAAGAGAATGAAAGAAGCAGACCCAAAATATCGCGAGCGAGTGTACGCAATCGTGCGGCGCATTCCTTCAGGCCGCGTGATGACTTACGGCCAGATCGCGGAGCTGCTCGGCGACGGATACACGCCACGCACCGTCGGTTTCTGCATGCATTCGTCACCCGAAGGCACGCCGTGGCATCGTGTGCTCAACGCGCAAGGAAAAACTTCGACCGGCAGGATCGTTCTGCCATTCGACAAACAACAACGCATGCTCGAACAGGAAGGCGTCGTCTTCGATAAAAACGCCCGCTGCGATCTAGAAAAATTCCTGTTCATTCCCAAAACCAGATCTCAAAACACAACCCTGTATAGCCACAAAAAGCACAAAAATGAATAAGATCTATTTTGTGCTTTTTGTGCCTTTTTGTGGCTAAAAAGGAGATCATAGATGAGTGACTCAATGCAACAACGCGTTACTTACGCTGTCAGCCCGCCGCGCTATTCCGTGTCGCATCAGATGGTGACCACCGCTTTCGAGCTGCCGAACTTTCGCGTCGTGCAGAACCTCGGCGTCGTGCGCGGCATCGTCGTGCGCTCGCGAAACGTCTTCGCCACGATCGGCGCGACACTCCAGACGATCGTCGGTGGCAACATCACCGTCTGGACCACACTCTGCGAACAAACGCGCAACGACGCTTTCGACATCATGATCCAACACGCCACCGAGATCGGCGCGAACGCGATCATCGGCGCGCGCTACGACACGACCGAGCTCTCGCAGGGCGTGACGGAAGTTCTCGCCTACGGCACGGCAGTCATTGTCGAGCCCGCGAATCCGGGAGAGAGTTATCGTTCATGACGCTCGATCACGTTCCGTTTGCGAAGTTGCTTGGCATCGAGGTCGACTCGGTCGAGCCTGGCCACGCGGTGCTCTCGATGACGCTCCGGCATGAGCACATGCGCAATAACGCGATCGCACACGGCGGCGTCATCGCCACGCTCATCGACTCAGCAATGGCGATCGCGATCATGTCGCTGCTGGAAGAAAACGAACGCACGGTGACGGTCGATCTCACCATTCATTACCTGCGACCAGTCACTGAAGGTTCGACAAAGGCGTCAGCGCGCGTCGTGCGCGCGGGACGAAGAGTAGTCACAGTTTCTGCCGAGCTTTTCGACGGTGAAGGAAAGCTCGCAGCGACTGCAATCAGTACATATTTACGCGGACTGACATAGATAAAGTATTATCCTCGGCGTGGAAGATCTAAAGAAGTTTGCGCAGTATTTTCGGAAATACAAAGCTCAACTATTCCTCGGTATCGCCTGCATCTTCGCCAGTGTCGTCGCCGGCCTCCTCATTCCACGCATCGTCGGCCAGGCTGTTGACGCAAACTGGACGCAAGTTTCCTGGTCAAAAATAACGATCTCGGCGGGCAAGGTGCTGGCTGCGAGCCTCGTCAGCGGTCTCTTTCTCTTCCTGCAACGCCGCATTCTGATCGGCATGTCGCGCAATATCGAGTACGACATGCGAAAAGTGTTTTACCGGCACCTCGTCGATCAGCCGTTCTCGTTCTTTAACGAACATCGCACCGGCGATCTGATGGCGCGCGCCACGAACGATCTGTCCGCCGTCAGGCAACTCGCCGGACCCGTGATCATGTACTCGCTGCAGACGGTGTTCGTGGTTGTGCTGGTGCTGCCGTACTTGTTCATGCTGAACTGGTGGCTCACGCTTTGGCTCTTCGTGACGATGCCGCTCGTTTCGTTGACGGTAAAGTTCTTCGGGCAGCAGGTCCACACGCGCTTCGAGAAAATCCAGGACTTCTTCGGACAGATCACGGCGCGCGCGCAGGAAAACTTCAGCGGCGTGCGCGTAGTGCGCGCGTACGCGCAGGAAAAAGCCGAGATGAGGGCCTTCAACCATCTCAACCGGCAGTATGCCGAGCGCAATCTCGGACTCGTGAAAGTTGAAGCGTTGATGCGCCCGTTGATGACGTTTCTGATCGGATTTGGTTATGTGCTGATTATCTGGCAAGGCGTGCCGCTCGCCGTGCGCGGTGAGATCACTGTCGGCGAGTTTACGATGTTCAATCTGTATCTCACGCGCTTGATCTGGCCGCTGATCGCGCTCGGATACGTTGTGAATCTTTACCAACGCGGCACCGCGAGCTTGAAACGAATCAATGCGATCCTGCACATCGAGCCCTCGATCGCCGATCGGCCCGGCACGGTTGAGCAGCCGCCGATCAAGGGCAAGATCGAGTTTCGCGATCTGACGTTTCGTTACCATCCAAATGACGAGCCGGTGCTCAAAGATCTGACGCTCACGATTCCCGAAGGTCACACGGTCGCTTTTGTCGGTCGCACCGGGAGCGGGAAATCGACGATCGCGAACCTGATACCGCGTTTGATCGAGGCGCCGGAGGGCACGGTATTTATCGATGATGTCGACATTCGTGATTACCCGCTGGCCCAACTGCGCGAGAGCATTGGTTACGTGCCGCAGGAGACGTTTCTGTTCAGCGACTCGGTGAAGGGAAACATCGCGTTCGGTGTCGAGAAAGCGCAGATGGCCGACGTTGAGTGGGCGGCGGAGATCGCGGGTTTGTCTGATGATATTTCCACGTTTCCGGATCGTTTCGACGCGCTCGTCGGTGAGCGAGGCATCACGTTGTCGGGCGGGCAGAAGCAGCGCACCGCGATTGCGCGCGCGGTCTTGCGCGAGCCGAAGATTTTGATTCTCGACGATGCGTTGTCGTCAGTCGACACGTACACGGAAGAGAAGATTCTCGGCCAGCTTCGCGGCGTTATGCGCGACCGCACGAGCGTGATCATCTCGCATCGTGTTTCCACCGTGCGCGAAGCCGACATGATTTGCGTGCTTGACGAAGGCCGCATCATTGAACAGGGAACGCATGAAGAATTACTGGCGTTAGGTGGTGGGTATGCGGATCTCTATGAACGACAACTGCTCGAGGAAGAGTTAGCGGCAACGTAAGAAAGCCATCCACAGATTACACAGATCCTTTAAAACATCTGTGTAATCTGTGGATGGATCGAAACTATGTCTACGGCGGTAAATCGATATCACGAGGAAGAGGCGATCGGGAAGACTTACGATCTTCAGGTGGCGCGGCGGCTGTTGCGCTATCTCAAGCCGTACATGCGTCTCCTGATCGCAGCGCTCGCGCTCACCCTCATGCTGAACCTGCTCGGGATTCTGCAGCCGAAGTTCACCGAGTACGCAATCGATTGGTACATCCTGCCGCGCCGGACTGACGGGCTGATGGTGCTCGTCGGCGTGTACATGCTGACGCAATTGTTGCGACTGGGCTTCTCGTATTACCAGGCGATCTTCGTCAACTCGATCGGGCAGTATGTGATGTTCGACATCCGCAAGGAGCTTTACCGCAAACTTCAGAACCAGGAAGTCGCTTACTACGATCGCAATCCCGTCGGGCGCATCATGACGCGACTGACCACGGACGTCGATTCACTCAACCAGCTATTCACCGACGGCGTCACCGATCTGCTCGGCGATCTCGTGATGATCGGCGCGATCATCACCGTGATGGTATGGACCGATCCTAAGCTCACGCTCGTCAGCTTGTTGACTGTGCCGATGCTGTTCGCCGCGACGACGTGGTTCCGGCGCGGCGCGCGCAAAGGTTACGACCTCGTCCGCACGCGCATCGCACGCATCAACGCGTTTTTGCAGGAGCACTTTGCCGGCGCGCAGACGGTCCAGATCTTCAATGCAGAAGCGAAGTCGCTCAGCAAGTTTGACCACATTAACGAGATGTATCGACAAGCGAATATCGACACGATTTTTTATTACGCGGTCTTCTTTCCGCTCGTCGATCTGATCGGCGCGGTCGGCATTGCGCTGATCATCTGGTACGGCGGTTATCGCGTGATGCAGAACACGCCGGGGCACACGGTGCTCACGCTCGGCGCGCTCGTCGCGTTTATTCAGTACTCGCAGGCGTTGTTTCAGCCGATTCGCGATATCTCTGACAAGTACAACGTGCTGCAGGCGGCGGTGGTCGCGTCACATCGCATCTTCAAGACACTCGATCAGCCGGTGGCGGTGTTGTCGCCGGAGAAACCGCTGAAAGCCGAGCGCGCGCGCGGACGCATTGAGTTTCAGAACGTTTGGTTTGCTTACATCGGTGAAGATTGGGTGTTGAAGGATGTGTCGTTCACAGTCGAGCCGGGGCAGTCGATCGCGCTTGTCGGTCACACTGGTTCAGGCAAGACGACGATCACGAATTTGCTGATGCGTTTCTACGACATTCAGCGTGGACGGATTCTGCTCGACGGTGTTGATCTGCGTGATTGGGATCTCAGGGAGTTGCGGAAGAACTTCGCGGTCGTGCTTCAGGAAGTGTTTCTGTTCAGCGGCTCGATTGAAGGTAACATTCGACTCGGACGCGAAGACATCAATGAAGATCGCGTGCGTTGGGCGGCGCAGGAAGTTCATGCCGACGGGTTTATTGGTCGGTTGAAGGGTGGATACGGGGCTGAAGTGCGCGAGCGTGGTGCAGGGTTATCGGTCGGGCAGAAGCAGTTGATCTCTTTCGCGCGGGCGCTCGCGTTTGATCCGGCGATCCTCATCCTCGACGAAGCGACCAGCTCGATCGATACCGAAACTGAGCAACTGATCCAGCGCGCCATCGAGCGCGTCATGCGCGACCGCACCTCGATCGTCGTCGCACACCGGCTCTCGACGATCCAGAACGCCGACCGGATCATCGTCCTGCATCACGGTGAGATTCGCGAGCAGGGAACTCATCAGGAGTTGTTAGCTGAACGTGGACTTTACTGGAAACTCTACAAACTACAGTACGCGGACTCGCGAGCGAATTATGTAGCGTGAGGAAATCTTAATTTGATCTCGTCTGCATCGGCACCAAACTTTCGAACGACTTATAAATCTGCAAGTACATCTGCGTCTCGCGGGGGATGAGTATGCGCCAGCTATCGCCACCGCGTTTCAGATAGCCCGGCAGCTTCGCGGCGTTTGAGTTGTAACCGGCGGCGAGCAGCTCACTCGGCGTCGCGGTCTTCGCGGCGAGCGCGTACTTCACTTCATCGTTGGCCGTCATCTCGTTCCAGGTGTCCTGCATGTAGAGCAGCATTGCCTGGAGCGCGTTGTTGTGATTGCGCATTCCGGTGACGAAATCAGGAATGAGCCCAACACCCGGATGACGCTCGCGCTCGAGGTTGTAGGCCCACGGAATCATCTGCACCATGCCACCCGCTCCCGCCGAGCTCACGGAAAAGCGATACGTATCGATCTGGTTGAGCGCAAACAACGAATAGATCTCCTCGTAAAGCGCGAGTCGATTCTCGGCGCGGAAGCGCTCGTGATCGACGTGTTCGACAACGCACAAACGTTCAGCCACATCGACGAGCTGCGGCGAGATCGGGACGCCCTTGTCGCGCAAACGCTTCGCTGCGAGATCGAGCATGTTTCGCACGTACGATTGTCCCGAGCGCACGAGATCCGGTGAAAGCAGCGCCGGATGCGCCGAAGTGTAATACGCGGTTTCGAGAAACTTCCCACCACGCTCGATCGGATACTCGATCGTGAGCGGCGTGAGTGATTTGCCGTCCGGCGTGAAGATCGTCATCGCCGTGTTGACACCGTTCGCGCGAACTATATTGACAGTGACGCTCGCCCCCTCAGACGTCGTCGTGTTGATCACAGAACCCTTGGTCAGAAAAGTCTTCTTCAAAACCGTGATGAAATGCGTGCGCGCGGTATCGCGATCGAGGGCCGCAATCGTGACGAAATCGATCTGTCCGACAGTCATCGCGGTCGGCTTCGGACGCGTTTTGAACATGCGCTGCGCTTCCGAGATGCGGGCTTCAATAATCGATGGCGTCAGGCGCGTGATCGGCGCGGCGACCTTCTTCTGCGCGTCCATCTCGACCGAAGGCAGCGTCGGGTTGAGGTCAGCCGGCTTGGCCTGCGGCGCGGCGGTGGACAGCGCTGGCGCTTGTTTTTCCTGTGTGACAGGCGTGACAACGCGTGGACGAACTGCGGTGCTAGTCTCCTGCGCCTTCATCTCGACGGCAGCAAAAAGAAGGGCAACGACAAAAAGGGCGAGACGGGTACGGGTATTCATAGTGATTTCTCAGGAAGACTTACAGGACTATTGCCACTACGCGTCGAGGGGCGACAACGTGGCGTTAGATTCGCGCATGCAGTGTCGAGTTGTCAACCTCTTTTGTATACTGTCGGGTTCGAAACCAGAAGGGAGCGTTTGACATGTCTTTTCACCCACCCATTCGCCTTGCTCTCCTTGTTTGTTTAATGGCAGGTATCGCGCAACAAATGATTAAAACAAATACTTACCCGGTGGCTCGGAAGAGCGATCAAATGGACGATTATCACGGCGTTAAAGTCGCCGACCCGTATCGCTGGCTGGAAGATCTCGATTCAGCCGAAACACGCGCCTGGGTCGAGGCTGAAAATAGGCTGTCGTTTGCGTTTCTGGAGTCGATTCCGCAGCGCACGGCGATCAAAGACCGCCTGACCAGGATCTGGAACTACGAGAAGTACGGGATTCCGTTCAAGGAAGGCAATCGCTATTTCTATACGCGCAACAGCGGCTTGCAGAACCAGGCCGTGCTTTACACGGTGACGGCGCTCGATGCGCAGCCGCAGATGGTGCTCGATCCGAATACACTCTCGCCCGATGGCACAGTCGCCGTCTCGGGCATGGAAGTGAGTCCTGACGGAAAACTGCTGGCTTACAGTTTGTCAGCATCGGGTTCTGACTGGCAGGAGTGGAAAGTTCGCGACGTCGCGACCGGCAAAGACCTTTCGGATGATTTGAAGTGGGTGAAGTTTTCCGGAGTCTCGTGGACGCGCGACGGCAAGGGTTTCTTTTATAGCCGCTACGACGAGCCCAAGAGCGACGCGCTCAAGGCCACGAATTACTTCCAGAAAGTGTATTACCACAAACTCGGCACGCCGCAGTCTGAAGACGTTCTCGTTTACGAGCGTCCGGATCAGAAAGACTGGTTAATCGGCGGCACGGTTACCGAAGACGGCAATTACCTGATCCTCACGATCTACCAGGGCACGGACGTGAAGAGTCGTGTCTACTACAAAGATCTCAAAGCGAAAGATGCCGCAGTCGTGAAGCTGCTCGACGATTTCGATGCTGCTTACAACTTCATCGGCAATGATGGACCACGATTCTTCTTCCAAACCGACCTGCAAGCGCCGCGCAGCAAAGTGATCGAGGTCGACGTCGATAAACCGGCGCGCGACAACTGGAAAATTGTCGTTCCTGAAGGCAAGGAAACACTGCAATCGACCAGCTTCGTCGATCACAAATTCGTGGCCAACTACCTGAAGGACGCGTACACGCAGGTCAAGGTTTACGACACGGCGGGCAAACTCGTGAATGAGGTCGCGTTTCCGGGGATCGGCTCAGCGGATGGTTTTGGCGGCAAGGCGTCTGACAAAGAAACGTTTTACTCGTTCACAGGCTTTACCACGCCGACCACGATCTATCGTTACGACATGACGACCGGCAAGAGCACCGTCTTTCGTCAGCCGAAAGTCGATTTCAATCCCGCTGATTTCGAGACGAAGCAGGTTTTCTACACGAGTAAAGATGGTACGAAAGTGCCGATGTTCATCACGCACAAGAAAGGTTTGAAGCTCGACGGCAACAACCCGACGTATCTCTACGGCTACGGTGGCTTCAACATCTCGATGTCGCCGGCTTTCTCGGTTGGTAATCTCGTGTGGATGGAGATGGGCGGCGTTTACGCGCAACCGAACCTTCGCGGCGGTGGCGAGTATGGCGAAGAGTGGCACCAGCAGGGGATGAAGTTGCAGAAGCAGAATGTTTTTGACGACTTCATCGCGGCGGCGCAGTGGTTGATCGATAACAAGTACACCTCGACACCGAAGCTTGCGATTGGTGGCGGCAGCAACGGTGGTTTGCTTGTCGGCGCCGCGTTGACGCAGCGACCGGACCTGTTTGGCGCAGCATTGCCGGCGGTTGGCGTGATGGACATGCTGCGGTTTCAGAAGTTCACGATCGGTTGGGCCTGGGTTTCGGATTACGGATCATCGGACAATGCGGACGAGTTCAAGGCCTTGTACGCGTATTCACCGTTGCATAACATCAAGCCGGGAACGTCGTATCCACCGACGCTCATCACGACAGCAGATCACGACGATCGTGTTTGGCCGGGACACAGCTTCAAGTTCGCCGCGGCGCTCCAGGCTGCGCAGGCCGGCAGCGCACCGGTGCTGATCCGGATCGAAACGAAAGCGGGCCACGGTGCGGGCAAACCAACCACCAAGATCATCGAAGAGCTCGCCGACCGCTGGGCCTTCCTCGTCAAGACACTAAACATGAGTTAGCCACAAAAAGCACAAAATGATCTTTAGCCACAAAGAGGCACAAAAAGCTCATAAGCTGAAATAAGAAAGGCGTCCATTGAATGGGGCGCCTCTCGTTTTATCATTTGTGTTTTTGTGCTTTTTTGTGGCTAAAGATCATTGTGACCACGGAGCGGGCTTGCGGACCCAGCGGAAGCCACGCATCTTTTCCTGTAGCTCCTGTGGCAGTGGCCCAAGATCGCTCGCCTCGATATTCGATTCAACGTGGCGAAGCTTTCGCATTCCCGGAATGATCGTGCTCACATGCCTATTGCCGAGTATGAAACGCAGCGCGAGCTCGGGCATCGTGATGTTTGTCGAGCGCTCGCGGTTCCACTCTGTGAGCGTCTTCTTCACCTCGTCTGCACGCTCAACACTCGGAATCAGGTTCTCCGGAACGAAGTAAGTGTTGCGCCAGTCGCCTTCGGGCCACGTGCTGTCTTTCGTCAACGTCCCGGTCAACGTGCCTTCATCAAACGGCACGCGCGCGATCACCGCTACGTCCATCTCGCGACACGCAGGGAACAACTCATCTTCCGGATTCTGATCGAAGATGTTGTAGATCACCTGCACTGCATCGATCTGCCCGCTGCGCACTGCCCGAATGCCGTTCCACGGTTCCCAGCGATTGATGCTGATCCCGATCGCATTAATCAGTTTCTGGCTGCGCATATCGTCGAGCCGGTAGAACCAGCGATCGTCGCGCATCCAGTCGTCGCTCCACGTGTGAAACTGCATCAAGTCAAGCTGTTCGAGCCCGGAATTTTCCAGACTGCGATGAACGTACTCTTCAACATGATCCGGTGGATATGAATCCATCAGAGTGTATTCAGGCAGCGCGGGCCACTTGAGATTCTTCGGCGGAATCTTCGTCGCCGTGTAGAGCCGCTTGCCGGCATTTGCTTTTACGGTCTGGCCCAACAGTCCTTCGCTGCGACCATTGCCGTAAGCATAGGCCGTGTCGAAAAAATTGCAGCCACGATCGACAGCGGCTTGCAAGGATTGCAGCGACTCGTCGTCATTGGAGTTGGTCCAACCGGCCATCCCCCACATTCCATAACCCATCTCACTGACTTCCCAGCCAGTGCGGCCAAAGCGGCGATATTTCATCTCAGTCCCTCCGTATTTAAGTGTTTGAGAGAGATTCTCACGCAAAGGCGCAAAGACGCAAAGACGCAAAGGCCCGCCCGAAACATTTGACCCGCCTTTGCGTCTTTGCGCCTTTGCGTTAACTCTTTCGCAAAGACGACTACGCCTCGAAACCTATCAAAGGCTTCGAGGCGCAGGGGGAACAATTTATTGGATTGTTTAGTTGGCGCCGGTTGTGGTTGAACCGCTGCTGGTGATCACGACGTTCTTGTCAGATCCACCGAAGGTGACACCGATTAGATTGGTCTCATCACCGTTGGTCGTCGATCTCAACTGAAAATCGTTGGCCTTCTTCTCACGCTGCTCGAGCTTCGCCATTGCCTGGGCCACGACTTTGCCATTCTTCGTGATCGAAAGCTGGCCGCTCTCGTCATCGAATTTGACGTCATAGGTGCCTTTCTTCACAACAGTGCCATTCACTTTGATGTCGCTGTCGAAGGTCACTTTCTCTTTATGCACCTTGGCAAACGCAACCACGCTTGTGAGCGCGCCCACCATAATCACCGTCACGATCTTGCTTACTATTGACTTCATCACTGCTCTCCTTGCTTTCCTTTTGGGTAGATTCTGTATCGTTGATTGCTCTCTCTGCGACTAAACACCACTCGCAGTTGCCTTATGACAAAAACTTCTACTCAATTAACGCTGCCTCACAATTATCATTAACACTTCAAATATTCGGTGGCGTCGCATCGAGTCTCAGGTGCAACCACTCGGGTTGTTACGCGGCCCCATCCGCAAAGGTTCCCTCTTTACTTTCTCTTTACAATTCTTTGCATTCCCTTACAGTTTTGTGGTGGACGTTTTGGTAGACTCAGCCATCCTTTGTACGAAATCACAAATATCTGAAGGAGATTCTGAATGAGAAAGTTGATTTTTGCTTTTGGCCTGACAAGCGCACTAGTGTTTGCCCTGGCTGCGCATGCTGCTGCGCCAAACTTCGCCGGAACCTGGACGCTTGATAAGAGCAAGAGCCAGGGTCTCAATCAACGTATGCAAAACGCCGAGAGCGTTACCTGGAACGTTACTCAGACCGATAAACAGATCACTATCGATGAAAAAGTAACTGGTGGTGGTGGTCCTGGCGGTCCTCCTCCGGGTGGCGCTCCGGCGGCGGGTGGTCCTCCTGCGGGTGGCCCTCCGGGAGGCGGTCAAGGTGGTGGTCGTGGGATGGGTATGGGAATGGGTGGACCCAGAATCTTCAATCTCGACGGCAGCGAGACCACGGGCGACATGGGACGTGGGAAGTTTGCCCGCAAAGCGACGCTCTCGAGCGACGGCAAGACCTTGGAGCTCGTATCGAAGGTGACGTTCCAGAACCAGGAAGGCAACGACGTCACAACCACCTCGACCGACAAGCTCACGCTTTCTGCCGATGGCAAATCGTTGACTGTTGTTCGTCATGCGGAAACACCGCGCGGCCCGCAGGATTCGACGCTCGTCTTCAATAAGTAGTTCTTTTATAGGTCCTATAGGTCTCCATAAGTCCTATAGGGCCTATAACCAATCACGCGTGACGTCGCACCAGAGCGCGAGACCGCGCCATTCGTTGAATCTCGCGTAGTAGCGCTCGATCTTCTTGTCGTTTGCCTTCCTGCCTTTGTTTCGAAGCTGGAAGAATCGCGCCCGCGTCCACGAGTCCAAAGCCAGCCCATCATATCGTCCCAGCAGCTTCAAAAGGTTCTCCGCCGCGTAGTCTCCCACGCCTTTGACGCCCTTCATCTGCTTCAACAAATCGCGCGTTGGGAGTTCACTGGAAAGCCACTCTTCGACGTTCAACTCGCCTGACGCTACACGGTCCGCCAGCTCCCTCAAATACGGCGCACGATAGCCGGCTCGCACTTCGTCGACGAAAAACTTCAGCGGCATTGCTGCCATCGTTTGGGCGTTGGGAAATGACTTGTGGCCATCATTGCTCTCGCGTCCGAGGTTATTGACGATCCCGTTCACCATTTTCAAAGTGAGCGCCCACGAGCAGTTTGTGGTGCAAATCATCTTCACGAGATCCTCGTAGACGGTTGGAGAACGCAGCAGGCGTCCGGCGCCCTGTTCGCCGATCCACGAGAACTCGGGATCGTTACTGGTGTTGAGGTAAAACGGGACAAGGTCGTCGTCGAGCCGGAGGATGTGCCGGGCGTCGCGCAGGACAATGGCTGATTCGGATTTCGTGAGCTGACGCGCGGTGTTTATACGAATGTGGGTTTTGCGCTCGGTCAGGAAGATCGTGACCGGAGGCTTCTGACCCACGTCGATGACGCGCGAGAGCTCCCAATTGTCGAGGGCGAATGGAGGCAGTTGGTACCAGCCGTGGCTGGCGACGGTGCGGCGAAAGCTGAAATTGCGGGGTTTTGGTATTTTGAGTTCCATTGGTGAGGGCATTTTAGCAAGTTGCTGCCTTGTATGGTTCACGTTCGGTCAAGCTGAATCTTGACAGTTCGGAAGCGCACATTTAGACTGAACGGACTTGAAAAAACAGTGTGTGGAAGGCTGTACTCCTCAGTTCCTAACACTTGGGGCTTGAGAGGAGAGTGAGGTCAACTACTCGACCTCCAACAGTACTCCGGTGAACGTACGCACCGCTTCCGAAAACAAGTGAAGTCGGAGCTTTCCGACGAGGTTCGTCGCCCCACAGGGCCGCTAGCAGGGCACCCCGTGGGGCGAAACCGTTTTTAAAGAATAATAGGTCCTATTCGTCCTATAGGTCCTATCTCACATAGATCGGGTTTGAGAGTATCCACGGCAGGTTGCCGAGTTGGGGCAGGTAGATTTCGGCGCGGTAAACGCCAGGTTCTGTGACGGCGATGTCCTTGCTTGAAATCCCGTTCTCGTCAATCCACGGCGTGCCGTTTTTTAGAATCACGATCCGGCCCGGAACAGGAATCCGCACCCGCAGGCGCGTCTCCGGATTGAACGAGATCTCATCGCCCTGAATCTTCCCATTACCGTCTTCAAACACGAACCCCGACGCATCACCGAGAAAATCAAACCCGATAAAACAATGTCCGGCGCGCACGGCCTCCATCAAACTCGTCGCATCGAGCGTTTTGCCCTGCTCGATCAAGACGTGGAAGCGCACGAGCCGGAAACTCGTCGCGTACGGATCGAGCTGAATCCCCAGTAGCGTCTTGCCCGCGCTGTCTTTGAGACTCACGCCGATGTTGTTATGAGCATCGTTACCGCCCGTCGCCGTCAGCCGTGCGTGTGTTAAAGCCTGGTCCCATTTCCTGAGACTCTCATCAGGCCGCCGCAAGTACAACGCGAAGATCAAATCCGGGTAACTCCGTTGCGACCACAGCACATCGAAAAACGCGACAACCGGATTGATGCGTCTTGCGTTCGTGAAGACGTTATAAACCTCCACACCGTTGATACGCGCTGCGTCCCAGTTTTTGAAATCTTCCGGATAGGCAGCAATCGAAACATCGCCGGGCAACACAAGCGAGCGATCGCCATTCTCTGCGCTTACTTCATTGCCGTTGATGAAGAGCACGCCACCGTGCACGCCCTGCAACGTCATCGCCGCGGTATCAAAGTCTTTCTCGGTGTGCTCGGTCATGATCACGAACTGCAATTGATCCGCCTGCGCTGCAGAAATGATCTCCGAGAACGTGCCCGAACTGTGTCCACCGAGAAACGAGTGCACATGGACCACGCCTTTGTATTCAGTGAAACCGCTGGTCTGTTGCTCAGTGCGTTGCGAGTTGAGTTGCTGGATCGCAGCGTTCAGACGCCGAAGCCTAAACCTGCGATACGCGAAAGGAATCTGCGAGACCAGCAGAACAACAACAATAATTCCCAGAATTAGCTTCTTTGACCTCATTAGAGGTCTCAGAATAATTCATTTTGTGCCTTTTGTGCTCTTTTGTGGCTAACTTTAGAAGCTAAGCTTAACACGCAAGCTAATCACGCGATTGCCGGCCGAACCGGCGCTCGGCCCGAAGAGGAACTGACCCGCTCCCGACGGCGATTGCAGGAAAAACGGCGACGACATGTTTCCGACCGGCACGCCTTTATTAGTCCGATTGAGAACGTTGCTCGCATTCACCGAGAAGCTGAGTGCGTATGGTCGTTGGACCGCGGGCTTTGCCGGTGGCTTTTGAGCTCCACCAGTTGCAGGCGTCGTGCCCGGCCCACCGGGCGGCGGCGACTTCGGCTCGATCGCTTTGCCAAACTTGAAAGCTTTTCCGAGACTCACGTTCAGCGTAACGTAACCCGGCCCACGTCCAAAGTTGCGCGGGATGATCGTCTGTCCCGGTGAAGGTGTCGGATCAAAAGCGCCGAGCGGAGTAACGACAACACCCGGCTCGGTCAGATCAGTCGCAAACGCGGGTCGCTCGCTGAAGCGCGTATCGCCGTTTGTATCGCGGCCCGTGGTGATGTTGAACGGTTGGCCCGAGTTTCCGATAAAGAACATGTTCAGGTTGATTCCACGCGGCGCGGTATAACTGCCGCCAGCGTAAACAAAACTCAGCGTGCTGAAATTACTGCGCGCGAACTCATTACTGAAATCGTAAGCATCGAAAGGCGCGCCGCTTTGACCACTATCGGTGCCTCGATTTTTGGCGAGGTTATAACCTCCCCAAAACTGAATCTTCTTCACCGTTCCGTTTATGTTGACGCTGAGAATGTTTCCGACAGCGTGACCAGTCGACTGATACTCGAACACGTTGCCGGCCTCAGCACCGAGCGGCCGCACGCCGCTGGCCGGTACGCCGGGAATGAACGTCCCGCCGAGTGGCGCGTTGATATTGACGGTGCGCATCGTGCGGCTGGTGCGCGCGTGCGTGTAAGTGAGTGAGAGTTTGACGTTCGCCGGAAGTGAGCGCTCAACGGTGAACATGAAGCGTAGGGAGCGCGAAGTTTCGAGATCATCGTTCTTGACGTTGCGACTCTGCGGCTGTGCAAACGCGTTAAGTATCTCGACCGGCGGCACGAGCGGGAACAGGTCCAGCACGGCCGGACTCGTAACCAGAAACTGCTGTTGATTCGTGCCGTTGTAGCGGATCGAATTCAGCGTTATGTCTTCGCCGATGCGGTTGTAGAAAATGCCAAAGCCGCCCCGAAAGACGGTCTTCGGTGGACCAGCCGGAGCCGGACCAGCAGGAGCAGGCGCGGCGGCGGCAGTAGTTCCCGTTGTTGGTGTAGTTTTGGCCGCAGCGACAGGCGCAGCCTTCTTGCGTCCAAAGACGGGCGACCAGGCAAATCCGATACGCGGCGCGAAGTTGTAATGGCTGTCGATATTGTCCTGGTTCTCGTAACGCAACCCGGGCGAGAGCGTGAAGTTGGGCCGCACTCTCCATTCGTCCTGAAAATAGAAAGCCGCGTCAGTCTGTTTCAAATTCGCCTCGGGATTGCCGCCCGCAATCGTAAACTGCGTTGCGCCGCCGCCAAGCACGCGGATCGTGCTCGCACTCAAGCCCGCTCGCGAAAACGCAAGCGTGCGCCGGTAACGCTCGAGACTGCTGAGCTCGATGATCTCCGGCAGCCCGTTTGGACCATTCACGACGTGATCATTCTCGTCGAGCTTTGGACCAGGCCCGCCCGCAAACGTGTAAGCGCCACCAAAATTCTGCGGCGAGATGCTGTCGAGCTGTGCGTGTCTCAGCCGTGCGCCGACTTTCAAAAAGTGATTGCCTGAAGTCCACGAAGTGAAGTTCTGGAGCTCGTAGCGATCTCGCGCATCCGTCGCCGAGCCGGTTTGAGAACCGCCGCCGTTGAACGAATCGAGCACATTCAGGGAGAAGGCGTCGAAAACACTGGTCTGGTAATTACGGTTCCTGATGACCTGGAAGCGCGTTTCGTTGACCGTCTTCTCGTTGATGAGCGCTGTCTCGGTGAGTTGAACAATGAGGCCGTTACGCTTGCCGCGATAGGCGCGCGTAGGCAAGTTGTAGCCGCCGACACCCTGCAGATCCTGTTTCGATTCGTTGTAGTTGAACCGGCCGACGAGCGTGTGCTTCTTGTTGAGCTTGAGATCAAACCGCGCGTTGCCGTACTGGTTCGCGTCGGGAGTCACAAACGACTCGTTTACCGTCACGGGCTTCAACGTCACCGGATCCAACACAGTCGCATTCACAATTGAATTAGCGTCGCTGAGATCGCGGCCGAAGTAGACTGAAAACGACGCGCGCTTCTTCACGATTGGACCACTGAGATTCGCGCTGTAACCGCGGTACTGATAAGGCGCGCGCGTCGTCGTGAACGGGTTACGCGAGTTCAGGCTTTCGTCGTTGAAGTTGAACGCAAAAGCGCCGTGCCACTTATCGGCGCCCGGTTGCGTGTAGATCTCGATGCCGTTCCAGCCGGGAAACTCATTCTCAGCCGAGAAGGGATTGTTGTTGATGCGAACTTCGCGGATAGCTTCCTTCGGAGGAATTTGCCCGTTTGAGAACCCGTCGACCTTGACCTGCGCGTTTCCGCCTGCCTCCGGATCGGTTGGTCCAGCCATCGCCTGCAACGCAGCGGCGAGGGCTTGCGGATCGTTCGGGAGCGCTTCGAGCTCGCGGCCACGCAGCACGAGGGCGTTCTGGTTGTTGTCAGAGTCAGTGCTGATGTTTCGATCGTCGACGGTGACCTGTTGTTCTTCGACGGCGACTTCGAGCTGCGCGTTGAATGTCTTGAGCTCGTGCGCCTGAACCTCGATTTCTTTCTCTTCAAACACACTGAACCCGGGTGAGACTATTTTGAGCTCGTAAGTTCCCGGTTCGAGTCTTCTGAATTCATAAACACCGGACGAGTTTGTCGTGGCGGTAGTAGTGACACCGCGCGAATTTCGCACCGTGACTTTGGCGCCGACTATGAGGCTGCCGAGTTGATCGGTAACAGTGCCTTTGAGCGCGCCGGTGTTTTGCTGGGCCAGCAAGAGCGAGGCAATACACACAATTCTGAGGAGCATCGGGTATATCCCTTACAATCAGGAGGTTTCGGAAAACTAATCCGCGGATTTCGCGGATATCAACGTTAGTGAACGTAGCAACCGGAAAGTTGCACAGCGCTTACACGTTAATGCCCGGTCGAGGTTGCAAAGTTTGCGGCCTAGCTTTCGCCGCGGATGGCTTTGAGGTCTTTGATCAGATCGCCGATCGCGTCTTCGGCGAACAAAACTTTCTTCGCACGCCAGACGACGCGCGGCGGTTTCAGCGTTTCCGGCGAGCCTTTGACGATTACAAACAGCTCTCCGTAGGGATAAGGCGTGTTGAGAATCCGGCGAAACTCAACCACATTGAAAAAGATCACGTAATCGGCGTTTGACAGCTCTCTTGCGGCGCTGATGCTGTTGTATTTGTGAATGTATTTATTGAGCTTCTTGGCGAGTTGAGTGTAGACCCAGCGATAACGTCCCTTCGGTTCGGGATCGGCTTTGAGAACGTCGTCGATGATGGCGCGTTCACGATCGCCGGCGTCAATCACACGTGATTTATAGACGACCAGCATCACGCTGTGCATGTCGCGCACTTCCTCGAGCGAGTTGCCAGCGTCAGGATTGGGCTGCGCGGCGGCCGAAAAGCAGAGGAGCAGAACAAGAATCGCGGGGGTCAAAACTTTCATACTTCTAAAAAACTCATATTGCTTTCGTGGCGCTCTTTGGCGGATGAGGCAATGTTCCTGCTTCGTTCTCGATGTCCGTTTTCTCGAGACCGAGGCGTGCGACTCCGAGTGACGTAAGGGAGATGAAGTCGTTGCCTTCGGTCGTGTGACGCACCAGTAAACGCTCGCGTTTTTCCAGATCTTCAAGCGCCCTGACGATGTCGGCGTTCGCGTAGGCGGTCGTGCTGTCAAAGAGGTCTTTGGCCAGGATGCGTGACTGCTGTTGTTCCTGGATGAAGTTGATTATGTATCTTTCGATTTCTTCTAACCGGCGTTTGTCCATGATTTCCCCCGATTCTGAGCTGTTGGGGGATGGATTGCGGAAGATTATGCGCCGAATTGTAGTAAGATGGCTACCTCACCGCCCCGCCAAAAGGAGGAAGTCGTTATGAAAAAGCTCCTCGGAGTGTGCCTCGTAGTGTCTCTGTTTTCGACGGTTGTGTTGGGGGCTGAGGCTTTTGCGCTCGCGGATCGCGTTGGTGAGCCGGGGGAACGCTCGTTCTTTCTGTTTTCGACGTCGGCTGGGAACTACGTCGTTCGGCACGATGGGATGGGTGAGTTTGGCTCGCCGAAGGGGATGCGGCGTGTTTTCAGATTAAGCGTGAAGGGACGAATCGAGCAGATTTACTTTCTCGAGCATGAGGGTGATGTGTTTATTTTGTATGAGATGAACGACGCGGCGTTTCTTGTGCGGATGGAGCAGATTAAGCGGAAGATCAGATGGAGCGCGCCAGTTTCTGATAGAGGAGTGCCGAAAATTGAGGGAGATTTTGTGGTCGTGAATTCCGTCAGGATCCGCTTGGCTGATGGTAGTCAGTAACAAGATTACAGGATTCACAGGATTAACAAGATATCCTGTGAATCCTGAAAATCTTGTAATCCTGTCTAAGACTTACTCTGTGACTTTATATGCCCCTTCAGATCCTTCAACGAGATCTTTATCAACTTCTTGAGCGTTGGTATGTGAATGTCTGAGAGGCGTTTGATGTAGAGGCACGACTTGGCGCCGCTGTGCTTGCCCAGCTTCTCAATCAGCTCAGTATGTTTCGCGAAGCCCATCATTAAATAAACGGTCAGATCTTTTTTGCGCGGTGAGAAGCCCGTCATCGGCCAGTCGCCTTCGCGTCCGCTCGCATACTTGTAATGATAACTGCCGAAGCCGACGATGCTCGGACCCCACATCGTCGGCTTCTCACCCGTAATCTCCTCCATGATCTCTGCGACCGCGAAACAGTCCGCGCGCCTCTCTTCATCGGAGATCTTATTTAGGAAATCTTTAACACTCTCGTTGGTCGGTTTAGTTTTCGCTTCGGCCATTCCTGACTCCTAACGTGTCGTCGGATATTTGATTCCTAACTGCTCCAAATACGTGTCGTACTTCGAAGGGTCGTAGTAAAACTTACGCATGCGCTCGCGATAGGTGTCCATCGTGCGCTGGTTCAGGTACGTGGGTGGTTTGTCGCCCGGACCGATCAGTGGCTGGTACTTCGTATCCTTCGTTTGCACTTCGCGGAAATACTTCCACGACTCATTCACGAGTTCAGGCTTAGTCAACAGATCGACCATCGTCATCGCGATCACTTTCGCGCCCGCGGTTACGCCTTTGTGCGCGATTGGAGTCGCCATCGCGATCGCGTCGGTCCAGTTGTGACCCGGCAGACCGGGAATATTTGAGGGAAAGCGAAGCGAGACTGTCGGAACGTTCCACGATACGTCGCCGATATCATCAGAGCCGCCGCGCGTTTGCTGGTCAGTTGTGACTGGACCAGCGAGCGGCATGAGCTGCGTCGCCAAACCCTGCTCGCGCGCTTTCAACTCTTTTTGCAACGCCTTCGCGAGTGTCTGATCGGCGTCGCTCCATTGCGGCAGCCCGACCTGCTTGATGTTTTCGTACATCGCTTCCGCCACGGGCCGGTTGAAGTGTTGCGGCCACGCGGAGCCAAGCACGCGCGAGCTGACCTCCGTGTTGGTCATCAGCGCCGCGCCCTGCGCCATTGCGTCTCCTATCGCGCGCATCTGTGTGATGTGCTCGTAATCGAGCTCGCGGAAGTAATACCAGACACTCGCGAGACGCGGCACGACGTTCGGCTGATCGCCGCCGTTAGTGATCACGTAGTGTGATCGTTGTTGCAGACGCAGGTGCTCGCGCCGGAAATTCCAACCGACGTCCATCAGTTCGACAGCGTCGAGCGCGCTGCGTCCCTGCCACGGCGCACCGGCCGCGTGTGCGCTCTCGCCCTTGAACGTGTACTCGACTGACACGAGCCCGGTTGCGGACGCCTGGCCCCACGAGGTGTTGAGATTGTTGCCGACGTGCGTAAACAGGACCACATCGACGTCTTTGAAAACGCCTTCGCGAACGAAGAATGCCTTGCCCGCGACGAGCTCTTCTGCGATTCCCGGCCAGATCTTGATCGTGCCGGAAAGCTTCTCACGTTGCATCAGGCGCTTCACGGCGATCGCGGCAGTGATGTTTAGCGGCACGCCCGAGTTGTGGCCTTCGCCGTGACCGGGAGCGCCTTCGATCAAAGGATCGTGATAGGCGACGCCGGGCTTTTGTGACGCTTGTGGAATGCAGTCGACGTCTGAGCCGAGCGCGATGACGGGATGGCCCGAGCCCCAGGTTGCGATCCACGCGGTGGGAATGCCGGCGATGCCTTGTTCGATCTTGAAGCCTTCTTTCTTGAGTATGCCGGTGAGATACTTCGAGGTCTCGACTTCCTGGAAGCCCAGCTCGCCGAAGCTGAAGACCATGTCGACCATCACTTGCGATTGTTTCGCCATGGCGTTGACGTCGGCGACGACTGCTGCTTTGTAGTCGGTGATGGGTTGAGCTGCAACTGCCAGCATAGAAAGGCAGAGGATAAATGCAATCAGGCGCATAGATGGTCTCCTCAATTAGAGACAGGATTCAGGATTTGCAAGATTTACAAGATGAATCCTGTTAATTCTGAAAATCCTGTCATCCTGTCTAAGGCTTTGTCACGAGGGGCAACTCGATGAAACTCGTGTTGTAGACCCGCTGCGTTGCTTTCTTGAAGTCTTCGGGTTTGGCCCAGAAGATGTTCTTCACGAATGTCTGCGGGTTGCGATCGTAGAGTGGGAACCAGCTCGACTGGATCTGCACCATGATGCG
>Ga0134121_10001669_pt1 | contig 20537 bp, 7 predicted proteins | sample KB301_FD_96463 | JGI IMG/M metagenome (GOLD analysis project Ga0134121, IMG submission 96463) | Terrestrial soil microbial communities without Nitrogen fertilizer from Kellogg Biological Station, Michigan, USA - KB3-0-1 | ecosystem: Environmental > Terrestrial > Soil > Unclassified ... | reverse complement strand
CTCGATGGAATTACAATGCCGGGGTTAGTGATCGCATATACCTGCATTGGCAGCTTCACATTTTTCAATTCAAAGTAGCCAAGAGATTTTGTTGAGATGCCCTCGTTGTTTTTTACCTCATCAAAAAGTTTTTCGGAAATGAAAACACCACCCGGCGTTGCAAGTGATTCAATTCGTGAAGCAATATTTACGCTGTCACCATAAATCCCGTTGTCATCGAACATTACGTCGCCGATGTGCAAGCCGATGCGAACATCCACTTTCGGTTCACTGAGAAACAGCGTTTGCATTTCAATGGCACTTCGAACCGCATTCACTGCACTACTGAAAATGCTCATGGTTCCATCTCCATAGTATTGCAACAGTTTTCCATCGTGCTTTGCTAAAGCATCTTCAAAAATTTTTTTTGAGCGATCTCTTTTCTGAATTGCGAGTTGTTCATTCTCCTGCATTAATGCGGTGTAGCCCACCATATCGGTGAACATGATGGCAGCGAGCTGGCGTTGGGAATGGGAGGGCACGAGGTAAATTTAACAAAGGCACGGCTCGGAGCAATACTGTGCTTGCCCTGATTTCAATTTACATTCGGTAATCCTAACTCACTTCTAAGTTTTCTCACGCGCTCATCGTGCCAGGCAAATTCCATCAGCAGCGTGGAGTGATACATCACCGCAATCAGCAGCTTTCGCTCTATGCTTTCGCTGTAATAAACTAAAAATTTGTCCTTGTCGCCAAGGTTCAGATAGAGAAGAGCAAAATAATGCGAGAGGAAAACGTCGGGTTTCTCCCGCTGAAGCCGCTCCATGTTTTTGATTACTTCTTTTGTTTTTTCAGTTTTGCCGCATCGGGCCGCTGATGCACCGAGCATAACCATGATGATCGGAAAATCTTTTACACGCTCATTCAGCTCAGTGAAAATTTCCAATCCCTTTTCCCAGCCGTACTTGAAGGTGGTAGCAATACCATTCATGTTCAAAGCATAAATGTTAGTAGGATCGAATGCCAGCGCCTCCGCAGAGATTTCGATTGCCTCGTCGTATTTCTTAGCATGCAAGTAGATCTCCGCCATCGAGGCCATTGAAAATCCGCTAAGCGGGTCGAGCCGGAATGCAGTTTCCATAGCAGCTACTGCCTTAGGCATATCCAGCATCGTGGTATGATAGTATGACGTCCACACGTAGGCGACTTGCAAATTCGGATTGATGGCAAGTGCTTGCTGAAATGCTTTCAGCCCGCCGTCAAAATCCCAATCTGCGCTAATCTTTGCAATGCCCGACGCAACCAGTGAGTACGGATTTTCAGGATCATACTTCATCGCATTTTCCGCTGCTGCCACGAGCCTGGCGGTAGAATCCTCCGATGGGAAAACGCCGACGAATGCAAAGAACCAATTCATGTAAGTGATGTAGAAATATGGATTGGCGAAATCCGGCTGCAGCACTACCGCCTGTTCGAAAGCTGCGATAGCATTTAACATGTCGGGCAAGGTTTGCTTGTTCCAGTAGTAAAGTCCCTGCAGATATTTTTTGTATGCTTCGAGGTTTTCTGTCGGTGCCTTTGCGAGTTGTGATTGATGTTGATCAGTTGTGAGATTTTCCCTGAGCTTGTTTGCAATCGCGCGGGCAATGTCATCTTGTATCCCGAAAATGTCTTCGAGGTTTCGATCGTATGTTTCACTCCAGAAATGATTGCCATCGGCAGCGTTAATCAACTGCGCTGTCACACGAATCTTATTCCCTGCTTTGCGCACGCTGCCTTCAATAATTTTCTGCACGTTGAGTTTGGCAGCGATCTCGCGCACGTCTTCATTCTTTCCTTTGAAAGCGAATGCGGAAGTGCGCGATGTTACCTGAAGTCCGTCAACTTTGGCAAGTACGTTAATTAATTCTTCAGTCATGCCATCGCAGAAAAATTCATTTTCAGGATCGGAGCTCAGCGATGAAAATGGAAGCACTGCAATTCCATTCGATACTGTTTTTGTTTTTCCTCTCAAATCTTCTCTCGCAGGAATTACCAAACCGGGATTGGTGATTGCATAAACCTGCATCGGGTGCTTCACATTTTTCAATTCGAAGTAGCCAAGGGATTTTGTGGAGATGCCTTCATTATTTTTTACTTCGTCAAAAAGTTTCTCAGAAATGAAAACGCCGCCGGGTGTTGCAAGTGATTCAATGCGCGAAGCAACGTTCACACTGTCGCCATAAATTCCGTTATCATCGAACATCACATCGCCGATGTGCAAGCCGATGCGAACGTCCACTTTCGGCTCCGTGAGAAAAAGTGTTTGCATTTCAATAGCGCTGCGAACAGCATTCACGGCGCTGGAGAAAATGCTCATGGTTCCATCTCCATAGTATTGCAAAAGTTTTCCGTCGTGCTTCGCTAAGCTTTCTTCAAATATTTTTTTTGAGCGGTCTCTTTTTTGAATAGCAAGCTGTTCGTTTTGCTGCATCAAGGCAGTGTAACCCACCATATCGGTGAACATGATGGCAGCGAGTTGGCGTTTTGACGGAGATGGCATGGCGTAAAATTAGAAGAAGCCCGCACACACACAGCAGCACGGACAACTATAAAAAAGCCGCCCATAATTTTGGACGGCTTCGTCAACGGGATCGTTATTCCGTTTCACTACTGCTTTACGAACCGGACTTGCACAATATCTTTTTCGGTTAATGCAGAAAGGAAATAGATTCCCGGAACCAATTCGTTCACGTCGAGCGAATATTGCGTTTCATTTCCACGTAATTGCCGAATTAACTTTCCATTCAAATCATAAACCCGGATTTCCTGAACAGGAGTGTTTGATTTTATGGTTATGTATGATGCAGCAGGATTCGGATAAAGAACAACTTCGGAATTTGTACCTATTGAATTCTGCAAATTCATTTCATTCTCGCTTTCATTTTCATCCTCGTTGCTCAGGCGAAACTCTGAAGGAAGAGAGTAACGCAAGGTGATCATATCTGTACGGGCAGCTAATCCGTTTACTTCACTACCAACAATTGCAAGCGTCCCATCAGCAGAATAAGCGAGTGCGGCAGGAATGTCATTAATAATTGTTGAACCATACCATGATTTGAAATCCATTTGCCATGCAATGGTAAGATCGCTATTGTACTTATCGAGCCATAACCCCCCCCAAGGTTCTTGACCATATAGAACATGGAGTGCACCTGATGCATCACAGAAGGCATCTATCGGCTCAACCGGAAATATTTCATCATTGTAATTCGAAGATTGACCTCCGAATTCTACATGTGCAAGCAGGTTTCCGTTTGAATCATAATTCCGGATGAAAATTTCTTTCTCATTGGTTCCACTGATTCCGTTGCTTCCAACCAGGGAAACAAAAACTGCGACTACAATCATGCTCCTAATCTCAGCATTCTTTCCCGCTGTTGAATATGTCTTTTTCCATTGAAAGTCGCCAGCGGTGGAATACTTGAAAATAGCAGCTACGGAATCGAGATTACTCTGAACATTTTTTTGATTTGCACTAACGTAGAAATTAATCGGTGCAGGCTGATCAAATACAATCTTTCCTGTTTCAAGAAGAAAACCTGTCACATCCCTTTGCTTTGTCCAGTTGGCTACGCCCGTTGTAGAATTTATCTGGCGCAGGTAAAGTTTTGAATTCGTGGGGTCCGGATTCCAGGATGCAGCGAGGTAAAGATTCGAGGAAGCATCCATCACGAGGTCGGATGCATTAATTCCATTTTTCCCCACCGATTTTTTCCAACTCTGTTTTCCATTGGGATTATAACGGCGGTAAAATATTTTACACGTAGAAGGCTCCACATCGAGTGATTGCGTAATTATAAAACAATCGCCCGCGGCGTCAATCACCATTCCGCGCGTGAAATCGTTAGTGTTTTCGTTGATGGTCTTGCTCCAGTTCAGCGTTCCCTGCGATGAAACCTGGTAAACTTTTTCATCAGTGCCGTTGCCATTGGTAACGTTCACTGAAATGAACGCCGTTCCATTGTCATTCACCTTCATGCCGCTGATGTAATTGGCATTGGAAATTTCCTGTTTGAAAACCCATGACTGATTTCCCTGTTCATCATACTTCACGAGCACAATTGCATTCATGGGTGAACCGTTTTCTCCGAGACTGTAAGTGCTGCCGTTTACCACTGCTACTTCCTTGCCTATCACCTGTGGCTCGTTCACGTAATTTCTGACAGTATTCAGCGATACGTCATTTCCTGAAATATATCCTTCAAACATTCTTGTTTCGAAGATGCAGTCAGGCACGAAAAGATTATTTCCTCCAACATAAATGCGATCGCCTGTCTCGTAAGCAACAGCAGTAACAATTTCATCATGCCCTGCGCCATCAGACACGATGCTCTTACTCAGCAAGGTCCCGTTATCTTCATCCAATACGATGACAAATGGCTTGTGCTCTCCGTTTTCAATGGTGGTTCCGCCGATCCACATAGCTACTAAAGCGTCGCATTGAAATCCTGCAACCAAATCGGCATCGTTGCTGCCAAGATCATACTGTCGCTGCCCTTGCGTGGCGCCGCTGGTCGTTTCGAGCGTCATGATGATTACATCGCTGTTTGCTCCGCTTCCCGTGTTTCCGGCAATCATCAATTTTTTGCCCTCAATTTCCATTGCAACGGCTTCATCATCTTCACCGAGCAGACCATCAATTGTTCTTGACCATGAAAGAGTACCGTTTGCTTCACTGTATGAATTCACGAAAATGTCATAGTTCAACCCGTTCCATGTTTTACCGGCGATCACTACGTTTTCATTCACCGCGCTACATGTTATACTTGAAATGATGTTTCTCCCTTGGCCTGTACCGCTGAATGTCTTACTCCACTGAAGGTTGCCCGGCAAATCATATTGCGCCAAAATGCCTTCGCTATCTCCGTTCTCGTTCACTTGTTCGCCAGCTACCATCAGCATTCCATCATCAATAATAATTTTTGTGAATGCTGCTTTTTGCGTAGCAAAACAACAAGAAGTAAAGTATTTCGTCCACTGCTTTGCTCCGGAGGAATTGTATTTTATTACAACCGGCTGCCATGTGGTGGAAGTCATTTGCACTTTACCGCAGACATAAATGTTGCTGCCGTCATCGGCCACAGCAAAAGCACTATCCTGTCCTTTGAAATCGCCGCTGAAAGTTTTCTTCCAGAGTTTGCTTCCTGATGCACTGTATTTTACCAGTAGCCATGCTGTGTGAAGGCCATTGTCTTGTATAGTGGAATAACCTGCAGTGACAAGCAAAGAATCTCCCTCAATGAATTTCGAGGCAAGAAATCCGTCGTCGCCATTTACTCCTGCATTGTTATAGGTGGCTGTCCATTTTACGCCACCACTCCCATCGTAACGGATCGCAGTGCCGTTGAATCCTTCGCCTATACCAGAACTTATTCCCGCCACGGTTACTCCCGATTTTCCGGAAATTACGTTAGCACCCGTGATGGTATTATAACCTCCGCCGGTGCCGCTGTAGGCATTTGTCCATGTGTTTTGAATTGGTTGCGCAGCAGAGAATTCAACCAATGATGTGCACAGAAGAATCATTGCCGCCAGTTTTAATGTTTGTTTTTTCATGATGATTAGATTTTCAGCAAACATATTCGTGCTACAAAGTGAAACCTATCAACAATTAACAAGTGGCGGGAATGAAATAAGAAGTGGCGGTTACAGGCCGATGGCATTCATGAACTCTTCCTTCTTTCTTCTGGAAACATCAACAGAAGAATTGTCGCTCATGATCACATAGCCGCCTTCACCTTTCACATACCTGCTGATATGATCGAGGTTGATAAGGTGGGAATGATGCACGCGGAAAAATGAATGACCTGCAAGCTGTTCTTCATAAACGCCGAGTGTTTTACTCGTCATGTATTTTGTTCCACCCTTCATCATGAATGTGGTATAAGGTCCGCCGGATTCAAGGCGAATGATGTCTGAAACATTCACGAAAACCAAACCTTCGCTGGTTGGTAAGGGTAGTTTGCTTATAAGCGGAAGCGGTGAAGGTTTGGTTCTTGATTTTTTAAGTGAAGAAATTTTCTGCTCAAACTTCGTGAGTGCATTACGCAGTTCATTTTCCCTCACGGGCTTGATCAGGTAATCCAATGCGCTGTGGCGGATGGCCTGCAGCATGTAGGATTCGTAACCGGATGTAATGATCACTTCAAAACCGATCACCGGAAATTTTTCAAGCAGGTCAAACCCTTTTCCATCGGGAAGTTCCATGTCGAGAAATAACAGATCAATAGAAAGCGAACCAATCGAGCGGATCGCCTCCTTCACCAAATTGAATTCAGCAATCACTTTGTAATCGCTGAAGTGATCATGCAAATGATCTTTCAGCAGTTGCAAAGCCAGCGGATCATCTTCGATGATGATGGTATTGAACATGAGGATTCTAAAGTAGCGATTGTAATTCGTTCACTGATTTCAGGTAGAGTTCGCGCAACTGTTCCATGATTTCTTTCATCTCCGGAATTTCTTTGTTCTCTCTCGCATTTCGTTCAATGGATGCAGCCAGTTCACTCGCTTTTTTCATTCCCATAAAACTAAACTGCGATCGCATGGTGTGTGCTGAAACACGAACCTGGTTGAGATCATTTTGCTGCAAGCCCTCTGCAAGCTTATCAATTTGCTTCGGCATTACTTCGAGGTAAATGCCGGCGTACTTTTTTATCCGTTCAGAATCATTGTGCGTTAATTCTTTCAGGAAATTCAGGTTTACAACATTACCTGAAGTTGCCGCTGAAGAGTTGAATCCGGTTTCATCGTCAAAACTACCTTGTGTTGCATCCGGTTTTCTCAGCGCCGTGTAAATTCCATTGATCAATTGAAATTCTGTGAACGGTTTGGGGATGTAGCCATTCATTCCTGCCTCCAAACATTTTTTAAGATCAGTGCGAATCAAACTTGCAGTGAGAGCAACGATTGGTATTTGATTTTTGGGTGAAGAAAATTCCTGCCTGATTTTTTTCGTCGCTTCATATCCATCCAGTCCGGGCATGTTGGCGTCCATCAGTATCAAATCGAAATCCTGTCTTTGCAATTTTTCAAGCGCTTCTTCTCCATCGTTAGCTGTTTCGATTATTATTTCAGGAAGCTTGAACTCGAGTGTTTCAACGGCCACCACGCGGTTGTATTCATTGTCTTCAGCGAGAAGAATTTTTATTCCGCGAAGCGATTCAATCATCTCTGTTGTAATCAGGGATTGATTTTTCTGAACGGTTTTATTCTGAGAAACCTCATAGGGAATCGTGAAAGTGAAAACACTTCCTCTTCCTTTTTCGCTCTGCACATTTATTTCTCCACCCTGCAATTCCACCAACCGCTTGCTGATGGAAAGGCCCAAACCTGTTCCACCGAACCTTCTGCTGGTACTACTTTCTGCCTGTGAAAATGATTCGAAGATTTTTTCCTGTTGCTGCGGTGTCATGCCGATGCCGGTGTCGCTAATTTCAAACGTCATTGCGAGGAGCGAAGCCGGGATTGGTGCGTGAGGGTGACGAAGCAATCCCCCTGAGTTATCGCTTATGGTTGGGGATTGCTTCGTCACGCTTTCCCTCAAAGGCTCCCCTTCGTTCCTCGCAATGACGGATACGTAGGGGGATTGCTTCGTCACGCTCTGATGCAGCGGCTGCCCTTCGTTCCTCGCAATGACGCCAAGGGTTACACTTCCCCGCTCCGTAAACTTTATCGCGTTGCCCACGAGATTAATCAGAATCTGATTCAGTCGTGTAGGATCACCGACCAGCACATCAGGAATTTCATTTTCAAAATTCACTCTCAGTTCAAGACCTTTCTCTTCCGCTTTGTATTTCATGGTTTCATAAGCGAATTCGACAACATCTTTCGGTGAGAACGGGATTTTCTCCATGTCGAGTTTGCCTGCTTCAATTTTTGAGAAATCGAGAATGTCATTGATGATCACGAGAAGATTATCCGATGATTTGCGGATGCTCTCAAGATATTTCTGCTGATCGTCACGTGGATTTTTATTCAGCAATAAGTTAGTCATGCCGCTCACGGCATTCATTGGTGTGCGGATTTCATGACTCATGTTGGCAAGAAACTCTTCTTTGAATTTTTCTCCCTGCTCTGCGCGTTCTTTTGCAACATTCAGTTCATGCGTTCTGATCTCAACTGTTTTTTCGAGAATAACTTTTTGCTTTAGCAACGAAGAAGTCCTGATGCGGATAATTAAATAAACTGACAGCACCAGCAGCAAAACACACAGCGCATAAAACCAATTCGTTCTCCAGAACGGTGGCGCAATGCTGATTTTGATTCGCGCAATCTTGTTGCTCCACACCCCATCGTTGTTTGTCCCCTTCACTTCAAAAACATAGACCCCAAAGTCGAGACTTGTGTACGTGATGCTGCGATTGGTGCCGCAATAAATCCAATCGGGATCATAACCTGCAAGGCGATAAGCATATTGGTTTTGCTTTGAACTGGTGTAGTTGAGTGCAGCAAATTCGAAGTTGAAATCATTTTGCCTGTGGTTGAAATGCAATACTGAATCATTTCCCAATTTGGTTTCCCAGTAAAACGGCTGGCCACTGAGCTTGAATGATGTGATCACCACCGGCGGCTGAAACGTGTTCGGATTCAAATCATCAGGGTAAAACCAATTGTACCCGCCACTCCCACCCAAAAAAATTCTTCCGTCAGCAGCCATGAAAAAAGAAGAATGAATTTCATTGCCGAACAGCCCGTCTGCGGTTTTGTAAATAGAAAACTTTTCACCGGTGAAATCGAACTTGGATAATCCGTTTCTCGTCCCGATCCAGAGATGCTGTTGATGATCGGCGAACAGACTGTAAACAATGTCGTGCGACAAACCATTGGAGGTGCCGTAACTGCACACCGAATCTTTCTGCTGATCGTAACAATACAATCCGCTCATTGTTCCCATCCAAATCCGGTTATGTTGGTCAGCGCAAAGGGTAAGCACCACATCATTTCCAATTTTGTTTCGCAATGAGGATGATACTGAAAAATGCTTTCGTTCTTTTGAATTCAGATTCATTTCATAAACACCTGAACGGGCTGCCATCCACACATTTTCTTTTCCATCGAGTATCACCTCATAAATTGTTTTCGAAGCGGCTGTATCGTTGACGCAAATCCCAAGGTCAGTAAATGAATTTTCTTTTTCATCATACACAAAAACTCCGGTGCCATCAATTCCTAAAATGAATTTTGACAACTGCCATTCGGTGAATGAGACAATATCGTGCGATGTAAAGTGATAGGCATGATCATCTCTTCTCACAAATTTTTTTTCCGCTCTGTTAAAGACATAAAACCCGTCACCCGTACAAACCCAAATTCTTCCTTGTGAATCCGAAGTGATGGAGCGAATATTGTTGGCATAAGAAACCGGATCGGCGCTGAATGAATAGTGTTCAACCGTCTTCGTTACTTCATCGTAACAATACAATCCATTCTGAAAGGAAGAGCCCAACCAAACTTCGTGCGCAACCGAATCATAGAGCACACTGCTGAAATATGCAGTGCTCCAATATTTACTAACGTCAATCTGTACTGATTTGAGCCGCCTGCTGTGAGCATCAAGGAGATTAACGCCTCCCGGAGTTCCGATCCATAAGATTCCGTTTTCATCGCAGAATATTATGCCGGCAAAATCATTACTTATCGAATAAGGATTCAGCTCATCGTGATGAAAGAAATTGATTTCGCCGGTGTGTATGTTTATAATACCTAATCCGGAACCCGATGCACTAAACCAGTAAATAGTATCGCCCCGGTTGACAGGTTGCGGAAGGAATGATGTCACGATATTGCTGGTGCCAACATTGGTGTGCTGCTCATCATAATGGTAAGTTGCAGTAAACTTTTTGGTGTGCAAATCAAACCTGCGCAAGCCTGCACCCCATGTACTAAGCCAGAGCGTTTGTCTGCCGTCGAACTTTATTTGATTGATGAGCCGCGAATCGTAGTACTCTCCTTTCCCGTCATAATCGTATTTGGAGAAGACTCTTGTTGTGAGGTCGAGTGAGAAGAGCGCTGTTTTTCCATTAACCCACAGATGATTGCTATTATCGAGCGCCGTCCGGGCAACATAGTTCATATTTATCTGCGGCTCGAAAACGTATCGCTTGAAAGTTCTTGTTTCAGGAAGGAAAAGACTTAACCCGTAGTAATCACCAATCCAAATGTTTCCGTTTTTGTCAATTGCAATATCCCCGACACGATTATGATTGATGCTGTTTTCATTTTCCGTGTGATGAAAATTCTCGAACCGGTTTTCTTTCTGATGAAAGCAACTCAAACCATTCTCCGTTCCAAACCACATATTCCCGTCTTGATCTTCAGCAATGGATTGAACTATATTGTTCACAAGTGAATTCGAATCATTGCCGTTATGCTTATAGGTGGTAAATTGAATTCCATCGTAGCGGCAAACTCCGTCATCCGTGCTGATCCAAATGAAACCCTTACTATCCTGAAAGATGTCGTAAATGTTGTTGGATGGAAGTCCGTCATCAGTAGTGAGATGCTGGAATTGAGGAGCGATCGCGGTTGGAAATTGAGCCATCGCGGCATTTGAAGCAAGCAACCAACAGAACAAAGAGGTTAGTGGTATTTTCATCTTCTTATATCTGAAATGTACAAAGAAGATTTATCCTTCATTTCAGAGCGTGTGCAATCCCGTGGGCGATTTTATGCTGGTACTCCTTATAATGGCTCAGAGCTCGAATATTTTCCTTCCAAGGACAGCATTCATTATTTGAAATGGTATGGTGGTTCTCACACTTCTTTCCATTCAGATAATTATTACGGGAAGAAAATTAATTGAAGCCACACTTGTAATTTTGCAGCGTTTTATAGCCCGGCGTATTAGTACTAAAAATTCAAAGTCATCTCTTTCACCTATCTTCGCCCCATAATTTAAGAGTTGGGTTTTTTCCCTGCCCCAAAGAAGCACTATCAATCGCTTCGCAGTTTAATCTCTCCACCTCACTTTACAGAGCCAAATATTCATGCTGAAAGGCAGGTGCGATCTCTGCGCATTTCACACAGTAAAATTCAAATTAATGAATTCATTCGAAGGGTTACACCTTTCATCGCCCATCTTGCAGGCGTTAAAAAGCAAAGGGTACACAGAGCCAACTCCTGTACAATTGAAAGCAATTCCCCTCATCCTCGAAGGGCGCGATCTTTTTGGAAGCGCACAGACAGGCACAGGAAAAACAGCAGCATTCGCATTGCCGCTATTGCAACTCATGAGCAACAAAGCAATTCGCACTCACAATGTGCGCACACTCGTGCTTGCTCCCACGCGTGAGCTTGCTATTCAAATCGGTGACAGCTTTCGTGATTACGGAAAAAATCTGGGTATGCGTCACGTAGTAGTTTACGGCGGCGTTTCACAGCATCAGCAAACACAGACACTTCGCAAAGGGATTGACATCATCGTGGCAACACCGGGTCGCTTGCTTGACCTGATGGAACAAGGATTCATCAAGTTAAATGATGTGGAATTTCTGGTGCTCGATGAAGCCGATCGCATGCTCGACATGGGGTTCATTCACGACATCAAGCGCATCGTAGCAAAAGTTCCGGTGAAACGACAAACCATGCTTTTCTCAGCAACCATTCCTTCCCAGATAAAAAAACTCGCTCACGACCTGCTGCGTAATCCCGTGAGTGTAGATATCAAACCGGAATTTCACGAACTCAAAATGGTGAAGCAACAAGTTTATCTTGTCGAGAAGAATGACAAGACGGGGTTGCTCTGTCAGCTCATTAACAGTGAACCCATTGGTCACGCACTCATCTTCACGCGCACACGGCGGGGCGCGGATAAACTTGTGAAGGCGCTCAACCTGAAGGGCATTCGTTCGCAAGCCATTCACGGAGATAAATCTCAGAGCCAGCGACAACGCGTGCTTGCTGATTTCAAGAGCAAGAAAGTGCACATGCTCATTGCTACAGATGTTGCATCACGCGGAATTGATGTGAAGGACCTTTCGCACGTCATTAACTTCGACATGCCTGAAGGAGCAGATACCTACACCCACCGCATCGGGCGAACAGGTCGTGCAGGAGCTACAGGAGTTGCATTTTCATTTTGCAGCAGGGAAGAACAAGGGCTGCTGAAAGAGATTCAAAGATTTTCTTCTGAAAAAATTTCTTTGGTGAAGCATATTAGCCCCGGAAGAGCCGCCGGCGATGATTCAATCAGACTGGATTCTGATGAACCTAAAAGAGTAGGATATGGTGATCGAAGAAATGCTTCTCACGGCGACCGGAAAAAAGTCGGCTTTGGAGAACGGAAGAAAGCCGGCTTCGGAGCACGCAAGAGGATTGGCTATAATGATCGTCCAAAGGTTCGATATGGTGAGACGAGAAAAGCAGGTTAAGTACGATTTTTCCAGCGAAGAAACTTAATTGGACAAATCGTTCTGCTCAGAAATCCGATCCCGATGCATTAGGATCGGATTTCTTATTTACAGAGGTTTTATTAACCAGAAAATAACTGACGAAAGAATAAAACCATCCCGGTTGAGAAATTAAGTAGTGCCAAAAAAACCCGGTAAAGAAACCCAACCTTACCTTTGGCGAAATTTTTTCCCTGATGAAAAATACATTGCTGATTGTTTGGAATATTGTACTGACCGTTGCAATTGCATTTCTGCTTTTTCATGTTTTAAGCGAGGAAGTGGAAAAGCAGAAATCAACTACGACACAAAAACCTGCAATGCCATCTGACAGCGCAAGTGCCTTTCGCGTTGCTTACGTGAATATTGATTCGCTCGAAAATCACTATGAGTTATTTGCAAAGAAGAAAAAAGAATTGGAAGGAAAAAAACAGCAATCTGAGACGCAATTCAACAAGAAGATGGCTGACTTTCAAAATGATTATACGGCTGCGCAACAATCAGCGGCTACAATGACGGAATCGCAACTGCAAGCCACGCAGGATAAATTGCAGAAACAGGAAGCGTATCTTCAAAAGCTTCAAAATGATTTGCAATCCGATTTTCAGGACCAGATCGAAAAATTCAACACAGAAGTGAAGGACTCTCTGGACTCTTTCATGAAGACATATAATGCTGACAAAAGATTTGCATACATTCTCTCTTATACTGATGGTGGCGATATTCTTTTCGCACAGCCAGAGTACGACATTACAGCAGATGCCATTAAGGGTATGAATGAACGATTGAAGAAAAAAGGTAGCAAGTAATCTTCGTCATTAGTCATTGGTCATCTCCCGATTTAAGAGCATTACCCACCTGCTGCATATTTTCTTCTTCGTAATGCTTTGCCGAATGCAAATCCCTGCAGGTCACAGAACCTATAAGACACTCCCCATCTGATAAATTTATTGCATCACTGAAAGACGAATTGCCTCATTGTGAATTCCAGTTTCCATCCGGAGTAAATAAATTCCGGCACCTAAGGGATTTCCTCCTGTTACATCGGGATTGTCTGTCGTATTCCATTGCAGTTGATGATTGCCCGCATCCATTGTTTCATTAGCCACTGTTGCTATCAATCTTCCGGTGAGATCAAAGATTTTCAGTGCAACATTTTGTGATTGATCAAGAGTAAATGAAATTGTAGTCGCGTCTGAAAGCGGGTTGGGGAAAGCCTTCAGGTTGTAATTGCAACTTAGACTTTCAAAGGACCCTTCATTCACAGCCCGGCAGTTTACAATATTTAAGGTTATTTTAGAGATCGTCTTTTTTATTTTAATGCCGTAGAGAGTAATTAATCCCCCGTTATAAACAAAGCTGCCGGATTGTAATAATTTGTTATTGGCCCCATAATTTGTCCAATTGATCGTTTGCCCGCTGTTCGGATGAAATTGCTGCGTGCGCCGCAACGTAATGTCTGTAAAACAGGAGTCATATTGTTTTAGATCAGGAAGGCCGCCGACATAGAAATTTTTGATGAAACATTTGATCGTGTAACTGCAGGGTTGATCAATGATGGAATTATCTTTCCAGTCGAGATATCCATTGATGGCACCATAGGGATCACCATCCGTCGCATTGCCGTTTCCCGGATTCTGATTGATGGAGCAATAGGAAAAGGCAGGATAAGAGCGATTGGAATAATATCTAGTGTAATCAGGCGTGGTTTCAGAAGCAATGAAATTAGCACCCGAGCCGCTATGAGTGCGCTGATCCCAGTACCATGTTCCTCCCTGCCGGTAAATATTCAGTGAATCATACCAATGGAATTTTTGTATCCATCCTACTACGTTATCCTTTTTTCCATTGATACTCTCGGCAAAAGGGATTCCCTGAGTATTAATACGGTAATAGGTGCGCATGCTTGTAAATTGCCAGATAAGCATTGTATCATTAGTACCCGGATAACATATATCGGTTGGAAGGTTGGAAGTAGATTTACAAAGCTGATACTCGCGCGAATCACCCGTTAGTGTTTTATAAATAATAGGACCTGCTACATTATATATGCATGCAATTTCTGAAGGCATGTTCATCGCTGTGAGCATGCACCCAAAGCCGCAGTGCGATAGACCGGTCATATAAATGCGGGTGCTGTCAATGCCCGGCTGACGCTTCGTCCAGCGGATTATTGCCTGTGTCATCGCCTGGGAATAGGTATGTATCATCCCTGATGTTACCTTAGGATTGCTTGAGTTGGGGACATACATGTTATAGCTGTTGTTATAACCAATCCAATAGGTACCTTGCCCGTTTGGAAGGCGGTCATCTAATTGAAGTATGTTGCCATTAGTGCACAAAACACTATCCGCTTGCTTAAATGGGTTTGCATCCTGAAAGAACACATAGAGGGGTTGATTTAAACTGGCACCCCGGGTTTGTATGGTAAAATTATAGCCGTAAGATCCTACATTATTAAAGGCGCGCCAATGGTGTAGTTCCTGGTTGTTTCCCCATATAACATATTCACTGCTCACATCGCCGTTGTTTTGAGTCGTAATGGTTTGCAATACTGCCTGCGGCATCGCTACCGTTTCAATTACACCTGTTAGAAGACTGTTACTCCCCACGGTGATTGATTTAGCTTCCTGATTATTATCTAAGGTAGTAACAGTAACTGCATAGTAATAAATACCACTTGACGCACATGTCGCAACATACAATCCGCGATCATTTGCAAGCGGGGATTGATTGGGAGTGATCACATAATAAAAGGTTTGGTTCTGGGTATTTAACTGTGTCTTCCTGACGTTTTGCCCGGAATTATCTCTCACGTAACCCAGGTAGGTACCCGATGTGAGTTGTGATGAAGTAATTATAGGAAGTGAGGAACGGTAAACATTGTATTGTAAGTTAGTAGCGTTGGGATTTTTCCAGGTCAGGAACACCTGGCCATTCTGATACAGGGCTGTCAATTCGGAAACAGAATAGCTGTAAGCAACTATATGTACTAACTGAAACGAAAACAGCAGTCCTATGGCACAGTATAAACTTGATCTCATGATGTGGGGGATTTTGTGTGTATGAAAAAATTTTAGTATGATCAGGTGGTGAAATACACTTTCACTTTTCCCCGTTAACAATAACCATACTAAATTCAAATCAAAATTTCAGGTTGTTTTAAATCCTGCCTTAGAATTTGAAAGACACCTTAATATTACATGAGACTGGTTTTTTATAAAAAGAAACAGCCCCGGAGTTTCTTCGAGGCTGTTCTTTCTCCAAATAAAAACCTTGCTTTTATTTTCCTGAAGCTATTACCAGGAATTGCTTAATGATGCAATCACCATTAAAACTAATACGAGCGAAAAAAGAACCGTTACTAAATCGTTGATCGAATAATATGCTGGTGGACAATTTCCCTCCATTGATATCCTGTTTTTCACTATACACTATTTCGCCGAGTAAGTTATGAATCTCGAGCAGTGCCTCCCCGTTCAACGCTGATGCAAATTGAGCATCAATGTGAATACCGTTAATAGCAGGATTGGGATATAGGTTTATCACTGTTTGCAAACCGTCTCCTGATTCGCCGTCGCCTATCTTACAATTGTTTGTGAGTGCTAATGTATTGGAGGTAGCTGAACAACCATTGCCCTTGGTCACCTGACACTTGTAGGTGCCTGCCGCACCGGTGGTATACTGCGAGCCTGTAGCTCCGGAAATATTGCTGCCATTATTTTTCCATTGATAGGTGTTACCTGATCCTGTTGTTTCTATAAGCGTAGTTGTGGCCCCTCCGCATAAATTAGTGCTTCCTGAATTACTTGCGGAAGCCACCGGTAAGCTGTTGGCAGTCACCACCAACCCAGTAGCAGAAGTCTTCGAACAACCTATGTTATCCGTAATCTGAACTTTAAAGGTGCCGTTGATGATGGGTTGATAGTTTTGAGTGGTCGCTCCTGCTACAATTGCAGTTCCCTTTTTCCATTGATAGCTATAGCTATTTGAAGAAGTAGTGAGATAGCTCGCTGGTGAGCCAACGCAATAAGTAAGAGGACCAACGGAAGTAACAATAGGGACCGGAACTACATGGTCATTCGTAGTAACGGAAGAAGAAGCTCCGGTGCAGCCATGTGCATCTGTAATAGTGACATTAAATGTTCCGCTTGTTGAAACCGTGTTTGCCTGGCTTGTTTTTCCATCAGACCAGCTATAGCTGCTTGCAGTACTTGCAGTAAGAATTACATTATTGCCATCACAAAAATCTGTTGCACCTGAAGCAGTGATAATCGCTGTGGGATTTGAATAAACGGTTGTGACAACTGACGGTGCTGTACCGGTGCATCCGTTAGCATCCGTCACTGTTATCGTGTAAGTTGTGGATGATGAAGTGGAGATGGATTTCGTTGTAGCTCCTGTTGACCACAAATAGGCAGGGAACGTAGCGTTTGCACTTAGTGTGGTGGAATGTCCCTGGCAAATGGATGCACTTCCGGTGATGGTGGGTGAAGGTGCTACGTTCCTGGTTACTGCCAGCCCGCTCGATAGTGCTGTGCACCCGAAAGCATCACTGAGTTTAACTTTATAAGTAGCCGAAGAAGGTGGCGTATAGTTCTGACTCGTGGCGCCCGCTTGTACGACTCCACCTTTAAGCCATGAATAACTATATCCTGTTGTGGTAGTAGTAAGATAAACTCCGCTATTGGAGCAGAATGTAGTTTGACTATTACTGGTGTTAAGAATCGGGATGGGAACTGTATGCACAGTTACACTAATCGAATTAGAAGTTCCTGAACATGAGTTAATATCTGTGACCGTGCAGAAGTAAGATCCTGAAGCACTAAATGAATGTGATTGTCCGGTTGTTCCATTTGACCAGTTGTAAGTGGTGTATGTTGCTGTAACGTTTAATGCAACACTTCCACCCGAGCAGAAAGAAGCAGGTCCTGCAGCAGTGATGGCAGGTGTTGGAAGGGCATTAATTGTAGTTGTTTTTGCCGGTGCAGTTCCAGAGCAGCCGTTAACATCCGTCACCGTTAGGGAGCGGGTAGTCGCAGTAGAAACGGAAATGGATTGTGTAGTTGCACCTGTTGACCACGAATAAGATGAATAGGTAGTATTCGCGCTTAACGTGGTTGATTGCCCCTGACAGATGGATGTACTTCCGGTGATGGTGGGCGCAGGTGCGGCATTCACTGTTATTACCAAGCCCGTCGATTTCAGAGTACACCCAATAACATCACTAATCTGAACTTTGTAAGTGCCTGAAGCTGCGGGCGTGTAGTTTTGATTCGTTGCGCCGGATACCAGAGCTGAACCTTTATACCAGGAATAGCTATAGCCTGCAGTGGTTGTGTTCAGATAAACTCCACTATTGGAACAGAATGTATTAACACCGGTGCTCGTTGCTATTGTTGGTGTAGGCAATAAGTTCACATTTATCGTAGTTGCGGAAGAGGTAGCAGTGCATGTACCCGAAGTGACAATTACGGTGAAAGCTCCTGCTGACCCTGCTGCAAAACTTGAAGCAGTTGCTCCTGAAATATTCGCGGCATTCTTTTGCCATTGATAGGTACGTCCTGATCCGGTGTTTGCCTGGAGAGTAGTGTTGTTTCCTGAGCACATGGCTACGGTTCCTGATGGTGTGACGGTAATAGGAACTACACCGTCATCAGTCTGTCCATTACAATTGTCATCAACCCCATTGCACACTTCAGTGGCTCCGGGATGCACAGCAGCACTTGCATCATTACAATCAGTATTGTTCGAAACATAACCTGCAGGAACTGAACATGCTTGTGTAGTGACGTTTGGATTACCATACCCGTCGCCATCCGCATTTGCATAATAAGTGGTTTTTACACCATCATCAATCTGCCCGTTGCAGTTGTCATCAACTGCATTGCAGGTTTCAGTTGCCCCCGGATGAATGGCAGCAATTGCATCGTTACAATCGGTATTGCCTGAAACATAACCAGCCGGAGAAGAGCATGCTTGTGTGGTGACACTCTGATTACCGTAACTATCGCCATCTGCATCCGCATAGAAAGTGGTTTTTACCCCTTCATCCATCTGCCCGTTACAGTTGTCATCAAGGCCGTTACACACTTCATTTACATTCGGATGAATGTTTGTATTTGCATCATTACAATCTGTAGCGTTTGAAACATAACCAAGAGGGGCAGAATATGTTTGAGTTGTTATACTCGGATTACCATAGCCGTCACCATCGGCATCAGCATAATAAGTGGTGAGTTCATCAATCTGCCCATTACAATTATCATCAAGAGTATTTACTATTTCGGTTGCACCGGGATGTATAGCTGCATTTGCATCATTACAATCTGTACCGGTAAAAACATAGCCACTTTGAACAGTACATGCTTGTACAGTAACACCTGCATTGCCATAGCCATCTCCATCCACATCAGCATAAAAAGTGGTTTTCACTCCCTCATCAATTTGCCCGTTGCAATTTTCATCCACCCCGTTGCATACTTCCGTTGTCCCGGGATGAATAACAGCATTTGCATCATTGCAATCTGTATTGTTTGTGACATAACCTACCGGAATAGAACATCCTTGTACGGTAACACTTGCATCACCATAACCATCGCCATCAGTATCCGCATAGTAAGTTGTAAGGATTGCATTTGCAATCTGAAGTGTAACAGTTGAACCGGTTTTTTTTATTTTGACGCCGGTAAGAGTAATTAATCCTCCGTTATAAACAAAGCTGCCGGATTGCAACAAATGGTTACCGGCTCCATAATTCGTCCAATTAATAGTCTGCCCAACTAAGGGATGAAATTGCTGCGTGCGTCGCATTGTGATGTCGGTAAGGCATGAATCAAATTGCCTGGAATCAAGCTGACCACCAACGTAGAAATTTTTGACGAAGCATTTGATACTGTAACTGCATACCTGGTCGGTAATGGAATTATCATCCCAATCAAGATAGCCATTGAAGGCACCGTAGGGATCACCATTGCCCACATTGCCATTCCCGGGATTCTGATTGATGGAGCAAAAGGCAAAGGCAGGATAGGAACGATTTGAATAATACCTGGTATAATTAGGAGTTGTCTCATTGCTATTGAAATTGGCACCCGAGCCTCCATGGGTACGCTGGTCCCAGAACCATGTGCCACCCTGCCTGTAAACATTCAGTGAATCATACCAATGGAATTTCTGAATCCATCCCACAGTCATATCATTTTTTCCATTGGCGCTTTGAGCCATAGGTATTCCCGAAGTGTTGTTACGGTAATAAGTGCGCATACTTGTAAATTGCCAGATAAGCATTGAATCAGTAGTACCCGGATAATCAATATCGGTTGCAATGTTTGCAGATGCTAAACAAAACTGATGCTCCCGGGCGTCACCGGTTGCTGTTTTATAAATGATGGGACCTGCAACATTATATATACAGGCAATTTCTGAAGGCATGTTCATAGCGGTGAGCATACAGCCGAAGCCATTATGAGATTGACCAGTCATATAAATGCGATTGCTATCTACACCGGATTGTCGCTTTGTCCAGCGAATGATCGCCTGCGTCATGGCTTGAGAATACGTATGTACTTTGCCTGAGGTAACAATGGGGTTGCTATCATTCGGGAGATACATGTTGTAGCTGTCATTATAACCAACCCAATAGGTGCCTTGCCCGTTCGGAAGGCGGTCATCCAACTGCAGCATGTTACAATTTTGGCAGAAACTACTGTCGAGCTTTGAAAAAGGATTCGAGTCCTGAAACTGAACAAATAGAGGCTGATTGAAAGCGTTGCCCCTGGTTTGCACAGTAAAATTGTAGCCATAGGATCCCAAATTATTAAGTGCGCGCCAATGCGGTAACTCCTGATTATTTCCCCATACAACATATTCATTGCACAGATCTCCGTTTGGTTGGGTGGAGATAATTTGCAATACTGGTTTTGGCATTGCAACCGTTTCACTTATACCTGACTGAAGACTGTTATTGCCCACAGTGATTGCCTTAGCCTCCTGGTGAGTCGTCAAATTTGTGACGGTAACCGCATAGTAATACACACTATTTGAACTACAAGTGACAACATACAAACCACGATCACTTGCCAGTGGAGATTGATTCGGCGTGATCACAAAATAATAGGTCAGGCT